>JABLTO010010163.1_pt1 | contig 31698 bp, 26 predicted proteins | sample 7160091 | NCBI WGS metagenome assembly JABLTO01 (sample SAMN14651225, study PRJNA627086) | human gut metagenome | isolation source: feces | host: Homo sapiens
GCGGTAAGGCACAGCACTTTGACTGCTGCATTCGCTGGTTCGAATCCAGCTAGCCCAGTTCAATAAATTCATATGGGTGTGTAGCTCAGTTGGTAGAGCACTTGACTTTTAATCAAGTTGTCCCGGGTTCGAACCCCGGCACGCTCACTTTAAAGAACACGGAAGTGTTCTTTTTTTGTGCCGTGGTTCGAACCAAGGTTCGGTCTCCGCTCCGCTTCGGTCGGACCTAAACAGACGTCCACCGGACGTCTAGGTCCCCGGCACGCTCACTTTAAGGAATGCGAAAGCATTCCTTTTTTTAAATGCATATCTCATAGTGTTATTCATGCCGTATCGGCAGAGAGATTCAAAATGGTTGAGTTGAAAGTTTACCGTTGACCAATATGCGGTAAAAAATGGTTGGGTTGTAAGTTTACTGCCGATCAATATGTGGCATAAAAATGATAAAAGAGGGAATCGATATCCTACAGGAAAAAGTACCTGTAAGGATGTCGATTCCCTCTTTTTTAGTTTAGCGATTAAAACTTATAATTGATTTAAATAATATCTTTATAAGTAAAGATCCCTTCTCAAGAGCATTATGGTGTTTCGTCGTGAATACGTTCAATGACATATCCATCGATGGAGTCTTCGGCTCTTTTGTATAATTTGTGAAATGAATATAGCTCTATAGAAGCAACAACTACAGCAATGAGAAGAATTGAAATAACAATACGACGTATGATAGAAGATATATGTAATTTCTGAATGACATATTCCGTATCCGCATTTTCATAATATTCGATAATAATATCTTTTGGTGTGCCGATACGAGTGCATAATTCATTATATGTAATTCCTGGCTGCTCACTGCAAATACTCTCTAAATTTTGAAAGATAGTATTTAAAAAATCCTTTTCATATTTTCCTTTAATCGGAATTAATATTTTTAATTTTCTGTAATAAGTTGAACCACCTTTTGTTAAGGTTTTATATTTCATCATGCATCCTCCAGTTGCTGAGTTTTAAAATCAAAATTTAAGATATTCTGGATACTTTGTGTGGTTTTCAAATATTCCTGTGTCAATTCTTCGAGTCGGTTCTGACCGGATGGTTCAATGTGATAATAGACACGGGTCAGCCGTTTCCCAACCTGCTTTTTGTAATCAGTGATATGTCCCTTATCAATTAATTTATATAAAACAGGATACATAGAACCTTCTGGAAAAGAAAGATATTCATTCGTGATATCACGAATGATCTGCCCGATTTCGTATCCGTAGCAGTCCCCTTTGTTATTCAGTATGTGAAGAACTAACAGTTCGCAGGAACCTTTTTTAAATGTATTCCTTGATGTCATATATGTTAATTCCTTCCTATTAGTTGTACAATTATATAGTAATTGAAAAAAACAAAAAAACAATACCTATATAAACTAAATATATATTGACGTATATAACAACCAATGATATGATTGATTCATCAAATGAAGGAGGAGGGGAGTCCAATGGTGACTGAAGAAGAGGTGACAGAAAAATATAATATTAATGATTTTTTAGCAATCTATTTCATTATACTATAAAATTATTGGAGGAAAACAAATGAAAAAAGTATCAAAACAGATGAGTATGGAAATTAGTGGGGGACATACTGTTGTGGCATATCCTAGAAATGGACCTGATAATGAATATGAGGCAAGCAAACCAGGAGTTGCTGGGTGGGTAAGAAAATGTCCTGCGAAAGGCCATACGACATGCCATGAGTATAGTGGACTAACATATGATCCAAAATATGGTGGAAATGGAAGAGTCTATGTATGTCGTAGTAAAGGTTGTAACTAGATAGAAGGGATAATTAGTTTAATAAATAAAATTTTTGACTCTTATAACAAATATTGCAGTAGCCTTACTGCAATATTTGTTGTTTGAGATATTATAATCGGGTACATGATTTGAGATAATGAAGAAAGCTACCCACAAGTTTATGGGGATCATACAGATGAAAATGTTTGGGAATGATTATGTAAAGCAACACGATACCAGAGACTGTGCAGCAGCATGTATGGCATCTGTCTGTAATCTATATGGTTTACATATTTCACTACTTCATATGCGAGAACTTTTGAAAATAGATAAAAATGGAACAAGCATGTATGCGTTGATGGAAGTTGCAAACAAAGTTGGATTTTCATGTGAGGTATTGCAGGGAAATTGGCAGGAATTTTCTGGTGAGATACTAGAAAGAAAAATATGTTTACCGGCTATTTGTCATATGCATATAGACGGATTGGAACATTTTGTGATTGTAAAAAAAGTAACCAATAAAGGAATATGGATTTTTGATCCGGCAAAAGGACATATAAAATACTCGCTGGAACTATTTGAAAGTCAATGGACAGGTTATGTTTTAAATTTGTATTCTGTTAATATAGAAAAAGAAATCAGGAAGAAAAAGAAGAAATCATTTCAATATATGGACATTCTCATTAGTTTGAGATGGAAGTTTGTTTTTATATTATTGATTTCGTTTCTGATTGCTGGAATTTCGATAATATACTCTTATTTTTACCAAAAAATAATAGATCAGTTTATTTTACATGAAAGTAACTATTTCGTAAATATAGATACAAATATGGCCGGAGTAAAACATTTGTTACAAGAATTTGCAGTTTTGCTTCAATATCTGCCATATTTGTTTGGAATGATGATCTTTATGATACTCTTTCAGTTTGTTTTAGCTATGATCAGAGGAAAAATATTAGCGACAGTCGAAAAAAAGGTAGATATATTTCTGTCCCAAAAATATGTTTCAAAATTGCTACGTTTACCATTTTCATATTTTCAGCAATGGGAAACTGGAGATATAATGGGACGATATCAGGATATGGATTTTGTACGGAATGCAATATCCGGCAGTGTGCTTACAATTACTTTTGAAACAGTTATGGCTATAGCGGGTTTTTTCATTTTGATAAGAATCAATACAAGATTGTTCCTTATTATTGTGGGAATGTTGATGGTTTATCTTATAATAGTATTATTGTATCGTAAACCTATGCAACAAATGAATCGTGATATCATGGAAGCTGATGCAAAAGTGACATCTGGTATTAAAGAAGGAATCGATGGAATTGAAATGGTAAAGTTATTTGCCCAGGAAGAGTCATATGGGACTAATATTGTCAAGCGCATGAATCAATATATATCATTATGCTATAAAGGAAATATGTTGTCTGTATCAGAGGGACAAATTTTAGCAGTGGTGCAGGGAATAGGAATGGTGTTGGTTTTGTGGTGTGGGACTAGTCGGGTAATATATGGAGATATGACACTTGGAACGTTGTTTTTGTTTGCTAGTTTGATGAATTATTTTATTTCTCCTGTACAGAATTTGATTGGATTGCAACCGCAGCTTCAGGAAGCATGCATAGCAATGGATCGCTTAAATGATATATTAAATGCGACACCGGAAAAAAAACTTCATTCAGGAACACTTTCGCCTGTTGATATTTGTGGAACAATTCATTATGATGGAGTTTCTTTTCGCTATGGATATCGAAAATGGGTTTTTCAACAAGTAACATTTTCAGTCAATGAAGGTGAGCATGTTGCTTTAACAGGAACAAACGGATCGGGAAAGTCAACATTGGCAAGACTTCTTGTTGGTATGCATGAACCGGATACCGGGATTATTACAATTGGTGGACAAAAAATATCGGAAATAGAGTTGGAGTGTCTTAGAAAGCATATTATTTATGTATCACAAATTCCAGTTCTGTTATCAGGAACAATTCGTGAAGGACTGCTGTTTGGCTGTACGCATTCAATAAATGATGAATTGTTTGAAAGAATAGCACATGGCTGTGGTGTAGATGAAATTATACGTGATAATCCATTTGGCTATGATTGGATTCTTACGGAAAATGGAATGAATGTGTCAGGCGGTCACAGACAGAGAATTGCGATTGCAAGAGCATTATTGGCAGAACCGGATATTTTAATTCTTGATGAAGCAACCAGCCAGATTGACAGAGATCTGGAAGAGAAAATATTACAGTTTGTATTTGAATACAGAAAAGGAAAAACGATTCTCGTGATTACACATAATGAAAAAATAATACATATGTGTGATCGGGAACTATGCATTGATTTAGTTAAAAAGTTTTGTTGATAACAGGATGCTTAAGATTTACTTAAAAATTAAAATAATATGTAGATAAAAGCTTGATTAAGATTTATAATATATGCAATATCGCAGGAGTTCGGAAATTGGGGGCGAGAATATGAGCAGAAAACCTTATAGCTGGCTTGTTGTTGTGGGAATGATTAGTTTGTGCATAGGATTATCAGGATGTGGGAAAAACGTAGATACGGTTGCTGGGAGCAGTAATTCGATAGAGCCGGGAGAACATGTCATGTATGGTAGTTATCAGGGAGAACCGGTTGAGTGGCGTGTATTGGATAAAAAAGATGGAGAAATCTTATTACTCAGTGAATATGGATTGGATATATTGCCTTTTGATGATAGTGGAAGCGGCAGCATTATCTGGGAAAATTCATCGATTCGAAATTGGCTGAATAATGAATTTTATAACAGTACATTTTCGAAAGAAGAACAGGAAAATATTTTGGTATCCTCTTCGGAAGGATTTGACGAAAACAATGAATCAGTATCCTGGCAAAGTGAGAAACCTTACTGGCATCTGGAACGGAAGACAGAGGACAAAGTTTTTCTGCTGAGTTATACAGAAATGGTTGAGTATCTGATTATCAATTCTGGATTAGAATTTTATGATCATCAATATGCATATGATGAATTGCTGTGTTATCCGACGGAGTATGCGAAACAACAACTGTATCAGGTATTTGATATAGATACCTGTGGGTGGTGGCTGTGTAATCCGGAATATTCGGAATGCGTTGAAAATGATGATTTCAAGACTTACTCTGAAATGATTACTTCCTATGGTCAGCTTGATCTTGCAAAAATGGACAGCAGACAGAATGCGGTCCGACCGGCCATGTGGGTTACCTGGCAGAGTGATATGGAGACGGTAGAGGAAGAGTGATATCCGGACAGTAAGGTAAGTATGCCGGTACATTGAATTGGGGGAACAAAGATGAAGAAGATATGGGGAATGACAGCAATACTTGGGATGACTGTATGTTTGCTTGCAGGATGTGGAAATGACAAAAAGGCTGCACAGGATGGAAGCACAGGCGCGGAAAATGAGACTGCGATGGAAAATGGTACCGGTTCGGGATCTGTCATCAGTATCGGGGATTCCTATTATTATGATCTGTTGTCGTCTGAAAACGGTGACATTTATGCACTGACAGATGGTGAGGCTGAGAACGGAGAAAAACCGGTATTTGTCTGGAAAAGTTCTGATCAGGGAGAAAACTGGGAGGATGAGATGCAGCTTCCCGATACCCTGCCGGAAGACAGCTATCTGATGGCCGGGACGTTACAGGAAAGCAAAGATGGTCTGGAAGCGTTTGTGATCGTATCAGATCCGGAAGACAGTGAATCCGATGCGGGCGGATGTCATCTGATGCGGGTCACGGAGAAGAAAAGTGAGGAACTGAACGCCGGAGATTTGTTTACAAAGATTGGCGGATATGCATGGAATATCAGTATGGTAAATGAACATGTTGTATCGGTCGCAGGCACAGAACAATGCGTGTTGTATGATACAGAGCAGCAGAAGCCTTTAAAAACGCTTTCTTATGATTATTGCTCTGCAGGCTTTTTCTCAGTGAAAGATCAGTTTGTTGTATATGGGAATGAGATTAAATATTGCCTGAACAAAGAGACATTAGAGGAACAGGAACCGGAAGCCGGGCTGAAGAAATTTGTAGAAGAGATGTGGGACGCAAATGATCGTGAAGTGTTTGCACCGATGAAAGCATTCGGTGACACGGTGATGTGTGTTACGACGAAAGCGATTTATGAATACAGGGATGGAAGAACCGTCAATGTATTGTCTGTTCCTGCTACGGTTCATGGACAGACCTGTTTCAATGGGATGTCCCCGGTATGTAAGGGAAAACAGAATACCTATTATCTGAGTACGCTTACTACCGGAGAGACTACTCTGTGGAGAATCGAGCCGGATCCGGAACAGAATACGGTTTCCTTTACGATTTACAGTCTTACCAAAAATACTGCGGTAACGCAGACTGCCATGCTGTATCAGCAGGAACATCCGGAACTGAAGGTGGAACTCCGGACCGGAATGGACGAGGAAGCGGCACTTACGAGGACGGATGCAATCAAACAGTTGAATACGGAATTGCTGAGCGGCAGTGGACCGGATCTGATTGTTATGGATGGCCTGTCTGTTGAAAAATATACGGATATGGGGCTCCTGCTTCCTGTGGATCTGAATATGTCGGAAGACGCGTATTTCACAAATATAGCAGAGACTTACAGAAAAGATGGAAAATTGTATGCAGTACCGACAGATTTTCTGCTTTATGCAGTGCAGGGAGCGATTGGTTCCTCCCCGGAAATCAGTTCTGCGTCTGATACCGGTCAGTGGATTTTGAAACATATAAATGAGGCGGGAATTTCCGGCTATCAGTATACCGCCGACTATCACGCTTTTTCACAGTACACACAGTTTTTGTATGATATATATGCGGAAAATATGATTCATGATAAGACGGTGAATAAAAAAGCGTTGAAAGAATACATGGAGTTATGTGGAAAGCTGGCAGAAACGATCTCGGATAAAAACCTGCCGGAAGATGCCACGACAACCAGTATTCAGGCAGGTGAAGTGGAAATTCACTATAATGATTCCGTAAATGTATCCGCAGGACTGGTGGCAGGAGTGACGGATCTCGGTGCACTTACGACACAGCAACACAATGGAGAAGCGGAGTATGCATTGTATCCGATGTATCAGCCCTGTAATATTCTGGCGGTGAATGCGAATACTGCAAAGGCAGATATGGTAGAGAGTTTTATCCGGTTTTCTCTTGAAAATAAGGCCCAGAAGCTGAATATGAACTGGTACGAGCCGGTTACACTGGATACATTTCGCAGTGCAGTCCGGGGCGATGGCATGGATATGGATGAGGATGGTCTGATCTGTGAACTGTATATGGGAGACGATATGGACAGTTTTTATATTTATGCACCATCCGAGGAAGAGAATACATCACTGGAACAGCAGATCCGCCAGATGGATCATGTGTTTACGGATGATGTGATCCTGCGTGATATTGTGAGGGAAGCTCTGACTTCTTATCTGAATGGTTCGACAGGTCTGGATGATGCTGTATCTGCGGCAGCCAACCGGATTGACCTGTATCTTGGGGAATAAGAGGATGAATGATAAGAAGAGGAACGTTCGAAAGAATGGTTCCATGCACGCATATCTGTTTTTGCTGCCAAGTCTGACCGGTGTACTGGTGCTGTTTGTGATTCCTTATCTGGATGTGCTCCGCAGATCGTTTCTGGATGGAACCGGGCAGAGATTTGTCGGGATGGACAATTATAAAACAGTTGTTGAAAATACATCTTTTCGGCTGGCAGCGGGAAATACGGTTCTGTTTCTGACAGTCTGTGTCCCGCTGCTTCTGTTTCTGTCACTTTTGATTGCAATTTATCTACAGAAGAATAAGGTGATTGGAAACTGGCTGAAAAGTGTGTTTCTCCTTCCGATGGCGATGCCGGTAGCTTCCATTGTACTGCTATGGAATGTGCTTTTTACCAGAAATGGTTTCCTGAGTGATTTTCTGGGAGTGTTTGGTGTGGAAGGACAGAACTGGCTGAATACAAGGTATTCTTTTGCTATTCTGGTATTCAGTTATATCTGGAAAAATCTTGGGTATGATATCGTTCTCTGGCTGGCGGCACTTGCCACGATTCCCTCTGAAATTTATGAGGCTGCGAGAGTGGATGGAGCCGGTGAAGGACAGTGCTTTTTACATATTACAATGCCGAATCTCTGGTCCTCGTTATTTTTGATTCTGACATTATCCCTGATTAATGGTTTTAAAGTATTCCGGGAGGCCTATCTGGTTGCCGGGGATTATCCGGAACAGCATATTTATCTGTTGCAGCATCTGTTTAATAACTGGTTCCGGGATCTGGCGGTCAATAAACTGGCAGCAGGTGCAGTGCTGATGGGACTCGTCCTGTTTGTGCTGATCATGGTATTTCAGAAGTTATTTGACAGGGAAGCGTCATAAGGAGCGGGAAAAGGATGAAAGTGTTTCGGATTGCAATACGGGTTTTTATATTTCTTCTGCTGTTTGTTTTTTCTTTTGCAGCAGTATATCCGTTGATTTTTCTGCTGGGCGGTTCGCTGAAGAGTACAGCGGAACTGGGAAATTCTCTGGCGGCACTCTGGTCCGCAGATGGAACGATTCAATGGACATGGCTGCCATTTGAACCAACTTTGCGGCATTACGTGGAACTGCTTTTGGATGAGCCGGGGTATTATGTCATGTTCTGGAATTCGGTGAAGATCGCAGGCGGGGTAATCGGCGGACAGCTTCTGCTCAGCCTTCCGGCAGCCTGGGGATTTGCACGCTGGCATTTTCCGGGGAAAAAGGTGCTGCTTTCGCTCTACATCGTGTTGATGCTTTTCCCGTTTCAGATTCTGATGCTGTCAGAATATCTGGTCTTAAACAGGATGGGGATGATCGATACCATGTGGGCACTGATTCTGCCGGGTGTCTGTTCTACGTTTCCTGTTTTCATCATGTATCGTTTTTTTTCAAAGCTATCAAAGGATGTGATCGAGGCAGCCAAGCTGGATGGAGCAAATGAATGGCAGATTTTCTGGCGGATCGGAATTCCACTGGGGATGCCCGGGATTATGTCGGTCATTGTGCTTGATTTTCTGGAATACTGGAATCTGATCGAACAGCCTGCGGTATTTCTCAGAACGGAACGGTTAAAACCGTTGTCATTATATATCTCGACGATCACGAAGGAGAATGCAGGTGTTGCGTTTGTGGCGGCACTGGTTGCGCTGTTGCCGCCGTTGCTTGTGTTCCTGTGTGGGCACAGATATCTGGAACAGGGAATTGCGGCAATGGGTGGTAGTGAATCATGAGCGAAAGGACAGAAAAGATGAAACAAAAACGATGGGTACAGATTGCAGCTGTGTTTTTTGGACTGATGATCGTACTGACGATATGTTCCAGAGCAGCATCTTCGGCAGTTAAGGCGCGTGTAACTGTGAACAGAGCATCACGACAGAAAATCTCACATGAGATATCCTTAAACGGATCGGTTGAAGCGAAGAATTATATACTTCAATATGTAACATCAGGGCTGATGGTGACTGGTGTTCAGGTGTCTCCCGGACAGCAGGTAGAAGCCGGTGATGTGATCTTTACTGTTGATATGCAGAAGTTGCAGGAAAGCATAGCCTCCATTGAGACAGAACTGAATCGTGTAGATGAGAAAGAGCGTTTATCGGTTTCCAGAGCGGAAGCGGTTTATCAGGATGTGAAGGCAAATGCAGAGGAAGAAAAAGCACGTGCATATCAGACTTATGAAAAGGCAGTTGCGGAATATCAGAATTACATCAATACACATAAAAAGACTGCCGGTGTCAGTGCAGAATCGACAGAAGAAAGGACAATGAACGAAAAAGCTGCTTCCGTTTATGATGAGACGGTTGCGAAAGAACTGGAAAACGCAGTGGAATCGGAAAAAAGCGCCTATGAGGCAGTTGTGAGGGAACAGGAGAAACAGATTAGTGCAGCCGCGGATGCAGTACAGCGGACGAAGGAGGATCTGAATCTGTCCCGGGATACGGACACGCTGGAGGAACAGTTAAAAAATCTGCGTGCCTGTGCGGAAAACGGTGGTGTATATCGGGCAGAATACACAGGTGTAGTTGGACAGCTGAATGTGACCGCAGGTACGGAGACTGTGGAAGGTATTGCGATCATGCTGGCTGATGCAGCGGAAACGGTGCGGTTTGTGGCAGAACTATCGGAGGAATATGTGGATGAGATTTCCGGAGACAGTGTAATTACGTTACATGGCAAGAATATGTCAGGGATACGGGAAGACTATGAACTTTCATCAGCAACGGTGTCTGAGAATGCCGGATCAGAGACAGATGCGTCCGGTGGCTTCCGGCTGACGGCAGATATTCCGGGAGATCTGTATCCGGTAGGAACGAAAATAACCGTAACCGTAGATAACAGGTCCGATACCTTTGACTGTTGTCTGCCGCTGTCCAGTCTGCATCAGAAAGGCAGCAGCCAGTATTTTATCTATGTGATGGAAAAAGAGGATGCTGTGATGGGAACAGAGTTGACAGCAAAGGAAGTGCCGGTGACTGTCCTGGATATGAATGAGCAGTATGTGGCGGTAGATGAGATGATTTCAGGAGACGTGATCGTATCGTCTGATAAGGATATTACAGACGGGAGCAGGGTCAGGTTGGAGGAAGAGTAAGCGTATGGGCATCGGACAGCAGCATTGTGATCCGGAGCAGGACACTTGAATGGAGAGATAATGAACAAGCGGTGGAATCATTTTGTTAAGGACCGTGTATTGCAGAATACATGGAAAAAGAAAAAGGCGGTATCTGTACTTATGGTATTTCTGATTGCCTGCGGACTCATATGTTATACGGCTGCTGTGCAGCAGAAACAGGAACTTCTCCTGTATCAGAGCCGGGTCACATTATTTCAGAGAGACCGGCAGTTTTATACCTATGAAGATGCGAAACAGATGCGGCAGCGAAATGAAGAAACGGAAGAACCACTCTCTTATGCCATCTGGGGAACGGAAGGAATGCATGTGCTGGAAAATCCGGTTCTGAGGCGCAGCAGTATGGTGGAGATCTATGCTGTGGAAGGAAACAGCCAGTTATTATTTCCTTCGGCTGTGATGCTGAATCCTGCACTCACAGGTGGCTGTCTTCTGGGAGAAAAAGCGGCACAGGAATTGTTCGGTGTATCGGATGCTTCCGGTCTTACGTTTGCCATGGATGGACACAGTTATCAGGTGCTGGGCATGCTGGAGCAGAAGACGCAGGGAGCAGTGTTTCTGGCGGAAGATCTGCATACAATGAGGCTGGAACGGATGACAGTAGAGACATCAGATGATATGACATTGTCTGTACTGGAACAGATGGTGGAATGGAAAACAGGATTTGCAGGAACTGCATTTGATGTTCGCTTTATGAACAGTGTAACCAGTCTGTTCAGTGTCGTTTTCTGTATTTTGCTATGGATATGGCTGCTCCGTCTGCTGTTGGGTGAATGGAAAGGGTATCGGGTGCAGTATACGGCACAGGCACAATATTATAAAGACGGATATCGGATTGCACCTGATTATATAAAAGGGACAATCGTCAGAATCACCTGTATCACAAGTGGAGTTTTACTGATGGTGATTTTCCTGCATTCTTATGTGAAGATACCGGAAGATATGATTCCTACAAAATGGTCCGATTTTGCATTTTGGAGCGGATGGTTTGCGGATAAGTCAGAGCGGATGTCTGACTGGATACGGTGTGTGAAGTATGCTCCGGAACTGAGATATTTGGAACAGACAGGAAAGGTAATGCTGTATTTCCTTAGTGCTGGTTTATGCTATTTTGGGATACGTTTTTGTGTGTTTGTAATGAAACGAAATAATAAAAATAGTGAGATTTAAAAGGATTTTACTGAAATTTAGAAATTTATGCTTTGAGAAAGATGGTGCTGAAAATGAGCAAATCAGGGAAATCCGATAGTTTGGAGGTGTAGAGAATATCAAAGAAGCTCTCTACCAAAAACAAAAATGTTAAGTAGAAAGAGCTTCTTTGATGAACGTATCGTATTGGAAGAAAGATATCATAATTGCTCATATGGGATGATTAGCAGAATCTATGACGTAAATTTCCATTTGCATGATCATATTCTGCCTGCATAGCTTTTCCGAAAAGTGTTTTCTGGTCTCTTCTCCAAACTTCTTTCAAATCATGCTGCTGAGCTGTCAATTTCAGTGTCAGGTTATTTGTGTTTAAAACCTGTCTTGTGCTCATTTTCTGTCCTCTGTTGTATAATCTTTTTAATAATTTCATTGTCATTGTTATGTCCTCCTTATATGATGAAAAATTGAATTGTTCGTGTGTTCCTTTGTTGATCTTATTATATGATATATGATAAAAGAAGTAAAGCTACTGTATCTTAGCAATATATTAAGTAAAACTTAATGATTGGAAACGCAGTATTATAAAAAACACTTGTTACACGGTACTTAATACTTGTGATAATGGCAACTATCTACTATAATATAAAGAAAATATGATGCCAGGGTCAAAAGCCTGAAACCATGATGTGCTTGCACAGGAGTGGTTTCAGGCTTTTGACCAATCCGTGTAATCATAATATGGGGTTACAGGAAGTTCAATTAGGAGGAGAATATGGATATAAAAGAATGTTACCGGAAAATGGGAGGAAATTTTGACGATGTAATGCAGCGTCTGGGAAACGAAAGTTTTATCCAGCGCTTTGTAATTCGTTTTTTAGATGATCCCAGTTTTCAAATGATAAAAGATGGAATTGAAAAGAAGGATGCTGAGCTGGCTTTTCGTGGGGCACATACATTAAAGGGGGTATGTTCAAATCTTGGATTTTCAAAATTGTGCGATTTAAGTTCACAGCTGACGGAGATTTTACGTGGAAGAGAATTGGAGGGCTATGAAGCTGTGCTGGCGCAAGTCGAGAAGCAATACCAGATTACGGTAGAGGCAATCAGGGAATTAGGGCAATAACATGGATTCAGAGATAAAAATGACAATGGAACAGGCACGAAAGCAAATGGGAATTTTTCGTCAGCTGTTTCATGAAGTACGTTTATTAAATGCATCGGATTTGGGAGTAGAAACCGGAGACAGTGGAGAGCCGAACATATGGAAGACAAGCTGTGAATGCAGATCGTGCCTGGGACAAAAAAGCTTTGAAGAGGCGTGTATTGCGAGAAAAATTCTGAAAGAAAAAGGGCAGAAGACAAAGTATGAAAATACGGGGACGGAACTGAATGAAATTATTGTGAAATATGTAGAAGTGGATGATGCTCCATATGTTATGGAATATGTCCGTCGTGTAGATACGGATGCAGTATTTGGGGAAGTAACGTCAGAAAGTGCAAAGACTAATATGACAGAGTTTTATAAGATGCTGTATACGGATGCGTTATCACAGGCATATAATCGCAGATATTTTGAGGACAGGATCCGTAAAAAAGTGGTGACTGCCGGTATCGCCATGATTGATCTGGATGATTTTAAGACGAGCAATGATACCTATGGACATGAAATCGGCGATATTTTACTGCGGGCCGTTGTAGCTACGATCCGAAGCGTTATCCGATCTTCTGATGTATTGATTCGCTATGGGGGTGATGAATTTTTTTTAGTTATTCCCAATATCTCTCAGGAAATGTTTGAACAGAAGCTAAATGAAATTCTTTATCATATTCGTATGATACAGATTCCGGAAAGTAAGAATCTGTATCTATCTGTCAGTATTGGTGCTGTAATGGCCAAAAATCAGGCTGTTGAAGAAGTGATGCCGAAAGCTGATAAGCTGATGTATGAAGCAAAAGAGACAAAAAATACAATTGTAACGGAGTGGGGACGTTCCGGAGACAAAGATGAAATGATACGGTATTCCGGAAGGCATTCACGTCAATGTATTCTGATTGTAGATGATTCTGAAATAAACAGGACAATTTTGTATGAAATGCTTCATCAAGATTATGATATTCTGGAGGCAGAAAGCGGAGAACGGTGTATCCGGATGCTGGAGGAATGCGAAAGAGAGATATCTCTGCTTCTGTTGGACATTGTGATGCCCGGCATAAATGGTTTTGATGTGCTGGAGCAGATGAATCGAAAAAAATGGATCGAGTTTATTCCGGTTATTATGATATCAAGTGAGAATTCTGATTATTATATGCGAAAAGCATATAATATGGGTGTATGTGATTACATCAGCCGCCCATTTGATATCAAAGTTGTTCAGAGACGTGTGAATAATATCATAAAACTGTATGCAAAGCAGAGACGTTTGACGACAATTCTGACAGAACAGGTAAAATCAAAAGAAGAAAGTCGAAAAATCATGGTGGCTATTTTAAGCCAGATTGTTGAATTTCGTAATGGTGAAAGCGGGTTACATGTTACCCGTGTAAATGCGTTGGTAAAAATGCTTCTGGAGCGTTTGCGTCAGGTGACGGATCAGTATAACATTTCCTGGGTGAAACAGGATCTGATCGTGATGGCTTCTTCGCTGCATGATATAGGAAAAATTGGTATTGATGATAAGATTTTAAATAAAAATGGAAAATTAACCAAAGAAGAGTTCGAAGTCATGAAAACACATACGTTGATTGGTGCATCTATTCTGGAAAATCTGGAAGAATATCAGAAAGAACCACTGGTTCAGACGGCTTATGAGATTTGCAGATGGCATCATGAACGATATGACGGAAACGGATATCCGGACGGTTTGAAAGGGGACGATATCCCTATTTCTGCACAGGTGGTTTCCCTTGCTGATGTATATGATGCATTGGTAAGCAAACGTGTATATAAGGAAAGTTATACACATGAGACAGCTATGCAGATGATCATGAATGGAGAATGTGGAGTATTTAATCCTGTCCTATTGCAGTGTCTGAAGGATATTGCTACGAATATTCCGGATGAAATTTATAGGGGGGGGTAAAACTCTGTTAAGATTAATCTGATTCGCATGAGAAAGATCTGTATAAGCTAGTTTTCTTTCGCAGGATGATAATTTTTTGGAAAATAGGAGAGATAACGGATATGGATTTATTTGATATTGTTGGACCAATCATGGTAGGTCCTTCCAGTTCCCATACAGCAGGGGCAGTCCGCATGGGTTATGTGGCAGGGAAACTGCTGGGAGAGCCGATTCAGAAAGCAGAGATACTGCTGTACGGTTCTTTTCTTGCAACCGGAGAAGGACATGGAACAAGAAAAGCTATTGTGGCAGGTCTGCTGGGAATGCAGACAGATGATTACCAGATTGCGGATAGTTTCGAGATTGCCGCACAGCGAGGCATGGAAGTGGCATTCGGGGAAGCCAGACTGGAAGAGGCGCATCCGAATACGGCAGTAATCTGTCTGAATGGCATCAGCGGAAAGCAGACGGAGGTTCAGATTTCTTCTATCGGAGGTTCACGGATCAGCATTGATAAAATTGATGGTATCAATACCGGTTTTTCCGGAGAATGTCCGACGTTGATCGTGCATAATATCGACCAGCCCGGATGTATCGTGGCGGTAACCTCTATGTTGGCTAAGAAGAATGTCAATATTGCAACCATGCAGGTGTACCGTTCTGCAAAAGGTCAGCAGGCGGTGATGGTAGTTGAGTGTGACCAGCTGATTCCGGAGGATGGAATTGTATGGCTTGCCGGAGTAGAAGGCGTACAGAAAGTGACTTATTTCCCGGGACTTACGGCGTAAAACAGATAACAGATAACGAAAAATGGAGTACAGGTATATGACAGCAGGATATCATACACTGAGAGAATTGCAGGAACAGGCAGTTTTACAGAATCGTGAAGTTTGGGAGATTGTCCGTAATGCGGATATGAGTGAGAATGAGCGCAGTGCCGAGGCATCATTTGAAAAAATGACCATCATGTATCAGGCGATGAAGCAGGCGGATCAGAGCTATAACGGTGCACTTCGTTCCGCCAGCGGACGGGCAGGCGGTGATGGCGCAAAATTGCAGCAGTATAATGCACAGGGAAAAAATATCTGCGGGGACTTTATCGGAAAAGTCATGGAGAAAGCGATTAAAATGGGTGAGTCAAATGCCTGTATGCGGCGGATCGTGGCAGCTCCGACAGCAGGATCCTGCGGTGTACTTCCGGCAGTTTTATTAAGCTATGAAGAGGACTTTTCAGCAACGCAGGAAGACCTGGTAAAAGCGCTGTACGTGGCGGCAGGCATTGGAACTGTGATCGCTGAAAATGCATCATTGGCGGGAGCTTCCGGTGGATGTCAGGCGGAGATCGGATCAGCGAGTGCTATGGCAGCAGGTGCGCTGGCAAGTCTTCAGGGAGGGGATGCAGAGACGATCATGCATGCGGCGGCACTGGCTCTGAAAAATATGCTGGGACTGGTCTGTGATCCGGTAGCTGGTCTGGTGGAAGTACCATGTATCAAACGTAATTCCTGCGGAGCAGTGAATGCGGTAACATCTGCCCAGCTGGCATTGGCAGGCATACGAAGTGCCATCGCACCGGATGATGTGATCGACAGTATGCGGCGTATTGGGAATCAGCTTCCGGCTTGTCTGAAGGAAACCAGCGAGGGTGGACTGGCAGTGACAGAATCGGCAAGAGCATATCAGGTATGAGATGCACAGAGGAATAAAAGAAGGATAGAGAAATGATGGAAAAAAGAGAAAAATATGCAGAGACTGTTCAGAAAAAGAATTTTACGGATGCCTATGTGGCCGCCAGTGCAGATATTATAGGAGATGTTTCCATGGCAGAAGGCAGCAGTGTCTGGTATCAGTCCGTAGTCAGAGGAGACCATGATCGGATTGAGATCGGCGAAGGCAGCAATATTCAGGATGGTTGTGTGCTGCATGCAGATCCGGGATTTCCGGTGATGATCGGAAGTTATGTAACGGTCGGACATAAGGCAATCATTCATGGGTGTGAGATTGGTGACGGTGCATTGATCGGTATGGGGGCAATTGTATTAAATGGTGCAAAAGTCGGAAAAAATGCAATGGTCGGAGCCGGTGCACTGGTAACGCAGGGAACGGTGATTCCGGATGGGATGCTGGCACTTGGTTCTCCGGCAAAAGTAAGACGGGCAGTGACAGAGAAAGAAATGGAAGAAAATCGAAAGAATGCGTTGGAATATATTGTCTGTGCCAGAGAGCAGTTTGGGCAGGATTCCTGAAATTAAGATCCTCCGGAAAACGCTTCCCACAGGCAGATGGAAAATGTGTGAGCAAAACAATGAAACGGACATAAAATGACAGAAAACTTATAAAAATATAAAAAATATACAGAAAAAGCATTGACAAAAACACAAACATGCAATACAATAAAGACAACAAAAGAAGAGAGACAACTTCAGAAAACATTATAACACGATATATAAGTTGAGAAGTTGAATCCCATCTTTCGTTAAATAACAACAGGAGGTCAGTCCAATGGAGTAAGCAGATAAATATAATCTCTTTTGACAGAGTTTATCATTATAAAAGAAAATCGGTTAAAGGAGGAACAATCCATTGAGAGGCAGAGATCCATAGTTGGGACAAAAAAGAGAATATAGAAAGGGAGGTTATATAGTGAAACTTCGATTTAACAGGTGAGAGAGCTATCTGATGACGAGAAAGTCGGATAGCTCTTTTTTTGTTTAAAATAGGAGATATAGAACATCTAAAAAAACGTCCTTTTATTCTAAAAAAACTGCCTTTTGTCAAAGAGCTCTTTTTGCAATAATATTCTTATCAGTTATTTACTATGTAGGAAGGTTTTACGGAAAAGAGAGGAGAGCGTATGAACAGAAATTCTAAATTGTTACGGAAGTCTTTGGCCGTAGCAGGGGCAGTAACTCTTTCATTGTCAATGTGCAGTCCGGTGCTTGCGGCGGATGTATCAGCAACAGGAAGCAAACTGACGATCACAGATGTCAGCTATGGAGATGAGAGAGCAGTAACATCTACCGGAAAAGCATCTTCCGTCAGCAGTGTTACTTATACACTGGATGGCAAGAGCTATACCAAGAAAGCAGAAGATGGAAAAGTGCTGACTCTGGTTGTAGATGGCCAGCAGGAAGATCTTACAGTAGGAAGTAGTTATGATGTAGACGGTGGCTATAACATCGCAGAAACCAAAGTTTACAAAAGTGGTGGTCCGAGTGCTCCACCATGGAATGGCCCGGATGCAGTAAAATCTATCTACAACTTCCGACAGGCATTACTTGTAAATGATGGAAAAGTTGTAGAGGACGGATCTGTTCTGGATGCGATTTCCGGTGATTATTCAGATACCGAGGCAAACAATGTAACCGTAAAATCAAACGGTGCACATTTTAATGGTATTTACGTAACAGGAAATTCCAAATATGCGATCAACAAAGCAAATGTGACTGCCAACGGCGACGGTGGTGATGATTTCTCCGGATGGGGCTCAGCTGTCATGGCAGATCAGAATACAGATGTAACCATTAATGATTCCTTTATCAATACAGCGGGAACCATTCGTACTGCAATCTGGGTTGGAGATAACTCCAAGACTACAGTAAATAACTCTGTCATCTATGCCCAGGAGACAAATGATGATTACAATACATATAGCGAACTGGTACCATCCATGATGAAACGTGTACCATTCGCACTTGGTATGGAGGGAACCATCCGTGCAACAAACGTACTTGGTGCCGGCCAGGCAATCTACAACAACAGTATGATCATCTCCACAGGCTGGGGTGCTCTGTCCACAGATTCCGGAACATCTCACAACAATACCGGTACATATGCACTTCAGGTAAATAATTCTGTTTCTGGTATCGGTACAGTAGAAGTGGCACAGGCTGCAAAGAAATATACTGCAACACAGACCGTAAACGGTGTGACTTACGGATACACCATGGGCGGTTCCGGATATGTAACCTATGCGGATTCCGGTGTATGGAATAAATACAGCAATGTACGTTTCTACTCTCCGGACTATGTACAGATCCTTGCATCCGGTGAATCAAGTTCAATTTATGACGATTCCTATATGTATTGTGACCGTATCGCATTCATGACACAGCAGGCTGGCGGTGGTACACTGACATTGAAAGACAGTGAAGTGGATACCAAAGATGCTCTGATGCAGATTAAATCCGGTAAGGCAAACAAAGGCTACAGCCATCTTGTAGTGGATAATACAGATGTAGATTTCTCCGGTGATTCCAAACGTACTGACGATGGTATCCTGGTGGAACTGGTAGAATCTGACGATGCAGGTAACCCGGGTGTAACAAGTTACACCATCAATGATGCGGGCGAGGATGCGATCCCGACAGGTAAAGAGATCGATGATTCCAGCGCAACATTTAAAAATGGTGAGTATACCGGTGATATCTGGAACAGTATCTACAACAACAAACAGGCACTGGATGTATCTCTGGAAAATGCACAGCTGACAGGTACTGTATCCTCCTCAGTAGCAGTACATATTGATCCGGAGACAGGTGATGTGGTAGAGAACGGTACTGTTCTGCAGGCATACACAGGATCCGAAAGCGGAAACCATGCAAACTATCTGGCTGATGACGGCACAGGTACGACTGGCGATTATATGACAATCGGAAGCTTCTCTCATACAGCTCACAAGACAATTAATAACCCGGTCAACCTGGATGTTGACAAAGATTCCACATGGACCGTTACCGGTGACAGCTACCTGAACACACTGGATCTGGCAGCAGAAGATTGTATCACAGCAGCAGATCCGGAGACTGTTTACACAACAGCATTGACCGTTGGCAATGTAGCATATGAGTATGGTACATACACCATCAACAACGTAACCATCAAAGTAGAAGCAAGTGATATTGTAATTCCGGATACCGGTATTGCGGCAGAAGGACAGACTTTCGTAAATATCCCATATGTATTCTATGTGGAAAATGAGGATGGTACCTACAATTCAGCAGCTGTAAAAGTAGCGACACTGAATACCCCATCAGGTACGGTACTGTTCAGCGTTGATGTACAGGATGGTTATGAGATCGTTTCTACTACACCGACAAATGGACAGATTGATCCAAGTACTGATTTTGCAGAGTACCCATATGTTCTGAGTTCCACCGGAGGCCCGATGGATCAGATGCAGGTTGTCATCAAAGTAAGAGCAAAAGGTGTAACCCCGGCACTGGATGGTCTTGCAATGGCAGAAGATGGCAACTGGTACCTGTATCAGAATGGTGTTGTAACATCTGGTTACAATGGACTTGCAGCAAACGAGTATGGCTGGTTCAAAGTAACGAATGGAAAAGTAGATTTTGATTACACAGGTCTTGCAAGCAACGAGTATGGCTGGTTCAAAGTAACCAACGGAAAAGTAGACTTTGATTACACAGGACTTGCAGCAAACGAGAACGGCTGGTTCAAAGTAACCAACGGAAAAGTAGACTTTGATTATACAGGACTTGCAGCAAACGAGTATGGCTGGTTCATGGTAGTCGGAGGAAAAGTAGACTTTGGCTATACAGGACTTGCATCCAATGAAAATGGCTGGTTCATGGTAATTGGAGGAAAAGTAAACTTTGATTACAACGGACTTGCAGCAAATGAGTATGGTTGGTTTAAGGTAACCAATGGAAAAGTAGACTTTGGTTACACAGGACAGGCATCCAACGAGTATGGAACCTGGAATGTAGTCGGAGGAAAAGTGGTTTTCTAATCTTTACTATAGAAAACAATTAAAAAAGTAGAAATAATTCTATAAAATAAAACTCCCACAAAAAGAAGAAGGCGTCGTATCCTTGCGGTATGATGCCTTCTTTTTTCAGGAAAAAGCAGAGATTTCCCTTTGAAAGTAAAGTTTTTTACAAAAGCTTTACTTTTTTTTTGCATGAATCGGATAGTATGAAAAACAGATTCGGGATAAAGTATACCGCGTAAGGCAAACAAGAAATAACTTGCCAACACAATTAAAAATAAGATAGACAGGACAATGATTGTAAAAAGGAGAGAATAAGATGAAATTAAAAAAAATGATGGCGCTTGTACTTTGCGCAACAACAGTAGCAGGACTTGGACTTACAGGATGTGGAAACAGCAGTGACAACAGCGCAGCAGGTGATGGAACAAGCGCAGCAAAAGAGAGCAGTGATGCAGGAAAGACAGACGCATCTGATTTTTCCGGAAATATCACAGTATTATCCCGTGAGGATGGTTCCGGTACAAGAGGTGCTTTCATCGAGCTGTTTGGAATTGAAGAGAAAAATGAAGCAGGCGAGAAAGAGGACATGACAACCGTAGATGCAACCATCACAAACAACACAGAGGTTATGATGTCTACGGTAGCCGGTAACGAATATGCAATCGGTTACTGTTCCCTCGGTTCTTTGAATGATACAGTTAAAGCTGTAAAAATCGACGGTGCTGAAGCAACCACGGAGAACGTATCCAACGGATCTTACAAAGTATCCAGACCGTTCAACATTATTACAAAAGATACTGTAAGTGATGTGGCACAGGACTTTATCAACTATATCATGAGTGCGGATGGTCAGGAAGTAATCTCCAATGACGGATATATTTCCGTGGCAGAAGGTGAGGCATTTACCTCTACAGGAGCAAGCGGAAAAATCACAATCGATGGTTCTTCCAGTGTATCACCGGTTATGGAGAAACTGGTAGAGGCTTACAAAAAAGTAAATCCGAATGCAGAAATTGAGCAGCAGACAACGGATTCAACAACAGGTATCACATCTGCAATTGACGGAAAATGTGATATCGGAATGGCTTCCCGTGATCTGAAAGAAGAAGAGACAGGTGTAAAAGCTACCAAGATTGCACTTGATGGTATCGCAGTTATTGTAAACAATGATAACCCAACCGATGAGATCAGTTCTGATATGGTAAAACAGATCTTCACTGGTGAAGTTACAAAATGGCAGGATGTAAAATAATTGATTCAGTAAAATAATGATTTCAGAACTACATTTGTTATAGAAAAGTTCCTATGTTCTGAATGACTATGATATATGCGTCATGAAAGATTCGAATCTCCGCTTTGCACAGGAAGGGTCTGCATGGCGCATTCCCACAGGGAGAAATAAAATATATGAAACGAAAAGAAAAAGTGTTTGAAATCATTTTTCTGTTAGTTGCCTGTCTTTCCATTGTGGCAGTAGCCATGATCTGTATCTTTTTATTTGCAAATGGAATTCCGGCAATGGGAAAAATTGGACTGGGAAAATTCCTCGGCGGACAGGTGTGGAAGCCGGGAAATGATAAATATGGTATCTTTCCGATGATCATCGGAAGTCTGTATATTACAGGCGGTGCCATTGCAGTAGGTGTACCGATTGGTATTTTTACTGCAGTATTTCTTGCAAAGTATTGTCCGGAAGGACTTTACAAAATTATGAAACCGGCAACCGAACTTCTGGCAGGAATCCCTTCTGTCGTATATGGATTCTTTGGACTGATGGTAATCGTACCGGCTGTCCGTATGATCTTCGGAACGGATAATACAGATGGTATGAGTATTCTGACAGCATCTTTCCTTCTTGGAATCATGATTTTGCCGACGATCATCGGTGTGACGGAGACATCCATCCGGTCTGTAAATAACGCCTATTTTGAAGGCGCGCTGGCTCTGGGTGCCACAAAGGAAGCAAGTATTTTCCGTTGTGTGATCCCGGCAGCGAAATCCGGTATCTTAGCCGGTGTGGTACTTGGCATCGGACGTGCCATTGGTGAGACTATGGCGGTAGTAATGATTGCAGGAAATCAGCCACGTATGCCGCAGGGAATTTTGCAGGGAGTACGTACTCTGACCACAAACGTTGTACTTGAGATGGGATATGCAACCGGACTTCACAGAGAAGCACTGATCGCAACCGGTGTAGTACTGTTTGTATTTATCCTGATCATTAATCTGGCATTCAGCATCATCAAAGGAAAAGGAGAGAAGGAATAATGAAAAAAACAAAGAAAAAAATTTATGCCGGCTCTCTGATTTTAAAAATACTGGTCATTCTGGCAGCTGTTTTTACGATTGTGATGCTTGGTTATCTGATTGTATACATTCTTGCAAAAGGTATCCCGCATCTGACCCCGTCACTATTTTCCTTACATTATGACAGTGACAACGTATCAATGCTTCCATCTATTATCAATACATTGATCATGATCGGAGTAGCGTTACTGATCGCGGTTCCGGTAGGTGTATTTTCAGCAGTATATCTGACAGAGTATGCCCAAAAAGGAAATAAACTTGTAAAAGTAATCAGAACTACTGCAGAAACTTTGACAGGTATTCCTTCTATCGTATATGGATTATTTGGTATGTTGTTTTTCGTAACAGCCTGCCACATGTCCTATTCTTTGATGGCAGGTATTTTAACAGTAGCGATCATGGTTCTGCCAACGGTTTTGAGAACCACAGAGGAAGCACTTTTAGCAGTGCCGGACAGTTTTCGTGAGGGAAGTTTCGGACTTGGTGCAGGAAAGCTTCGTACGGTATTTCGGATCGTGCTTCCAAGTGCGATACCGGGTATCCTTTCCGGTGTTATTCTTTCTACCGGACGAATCGCCGGTGAGACAGCTGCATTGATCTACACAGCAGGAACCATGGCAACGTTACCGAAGAATCTGCTTTCTTCCGGACGTACACTGGCCGTTCACATGTATGTGCTTTCCCAGGAAGGTCTGCATACGGATCAGGCATTTGCCACTGCAGTTATTTTGCTGGTAATGGTACTTTTGATTAATATTTTATCTTCTGTCATTGCAAAAAAAATGCAGAGAGATTAAGCAATATGTGAGAGAGGACAACGAAAAGAACATGTTAAAAAATAAAATGACAATCGAGCATATGAATCTTCATTACGGAGATTTTCATGCGTTAAAAGATATTAATCTGAATATTAAAGAAAATCAGATTACAGCATTTATCGGACCTTCCGGATGTGGTAAATCCACCTTGCTGAAATCCTTAAACCGTATGAATGATCTGGTAGAGGGATGTAAAATAGACGGTCTGATCGCATTGGACGGCGAAGATATTTACGGAAATAATATGGATGTAAACCTGCTGAGAAAAAGGGTTGGTATGGTATTTCAGAAGGCAAATCCATTTCCGATGAGTATTTATGATAATGTGGCATTCGGACCGAGAACTCACGGTATCCATAATAAAGCGCAGCTGGATGAGATTGTGGAGAAATCGCTTCGTGATGCAGCTATCTGGGACGAAGTAAAAGACCGTCTGAAAAAGAGTGCACTGGGTGTATCCGGTGGACAGCAGCAGAGAATCTGTATTGCCCGTGCTCTGGCTGTTCATCCGGAGGTACTTCTGATGGATGAGTCCACATCTGCGCTGGATCCGATTTCTACATCCAAGATCGAGGATCTTGTTATGGAACTGAAATCCCAGTACACCATCGTTATGGTAACACATAACATGCAGCAGGCAGTGCGTGTATCGGATCAGACCGCATTTTTCCTGCTGGGCGACCTTGTAGAGTATGGTGATACCGATCAGTTATTCTCCACACCGAAAGAGAAAAAGACAGAAGATTATATTACCGGTAGATTTGGTTAATGCAAGGGAGAACATAAAAAATGAGAAATCAATTTGACAGACAGTTAAATACTTTAAACGGTGAATTGATCCAGATGGGGCACATGGTAGAGCAGGCCATTGAGCATGCAATTGAAGCCATGGTACATCAGGATGCAGAAAAAGCAAGACAAAACATGGAATTTGACTCCGAAGTAGATCAGCAGGAAAAAGATATTGAGACACTGTGTATGAAACTTCTGATGAAACAGCAGCCGGTAGCCAGAGATCTCCGCCTGATTTCCGCGGCATTAAAGATGATCACAGATATGGAACGAATTGGTGATCAGGCAGCAGATATTTCAGAATTGGCGTTATGTCTGGTAAATGAAAAAGAATTGCCGATGATGGATCGTATGAAACAGATGTCACAGGAATGCATGCTGATGGTTATGAAAGCACTGGAAGCTTTTGTGGCAAAAGATATTGAAATGGCAAAAAAAGTAATTGCGAGAGATGATGTGATCGATGCTATGTTTGATGATACAAAAAAAGAAGTGATCGAGCTGATCCAGAATCACGGAGCAGGTGCAGAAGTAGCGACAGATCTGCTGATGGTAGCCAAATACTTCGAGCGCATCGGCGATCATGCCACAAATATTGCGGAATGGGTCATTTTTTCTATTAATGGAACCCATCCGACGATTAATCCGGAACCGGTTTTGTAGAAATCGGAATAGTTTACTCACACCTTGTCGGGTGATGAGTGGGCTGCAATTAAGTAATAGCGGATGCTGATCCGATATTATAAAACAGGCAATTGCCTGAGTAACTGTGAAAACAGCATGCTTTGTGGAGGATGAGATGAACAAAAATAAGAATTTATGGAAAAAGGGTGTAGTTGTAGCTGCTGCGGCAGCCATGATTACAGGCGTGGTACCGTCTGTAAACGCATTTGCTTATGGCGCGTATGATGTAAGTCAGAGTACCTTCAAGACGGATACCGATAATTCAGCAGATTTTCAGAATTGGGTATCCAATGTCTGGCAGGGCGGTGAAGGCGCTTTTTCCGGAACAGATCAAGTAGCACTGACACCGGGATCTGATGCAAATGATCTGAATTTCGGGTGGTATTCTGAAAGCAAAGGAATACCGGCCGTTATGATCTGGAAAGTCGGTGCGAAAGGAGCGGCTGAGGTATTTACCGGAACAGCATCTGATATCAGTGCAGCAAACTGGCAGGGAAAGACTTATACGGCATCTAATAAAGTAAATATTGAAAATTATTTTGCTGAAAATACAAAATATTGTTATCAGTACACGAATGATTACAAAGAGGATGGCACCAGTGTATGGTCTGAACAATACACTTATACCACACAGTCAACCGATCAGTTTTCTGTTATCCTTACCGGTGATCCGCAGGTAGGCGCTTCCGGAAGTTCTTCCGATAGACAGGCAAATGATGCAAGTATCGCAAGAGATGCTTATAACTGGAATAAAACCATGCAGCAGGCAATCAAAACATGCCCGGATGCGGCATTTCTGTTATCAGCAGGCGATCAGATCAATGAGTCCAACTCCAATACAGAAGAAGTAAGAAAAACAAGAGAAAGTGAATATGCCGGATATTTATATCCATCTGTATTCAGAAGTCTTCCGATTGCAGCAACCATCGGAAATCATGATATGAACGGATCCGATTATTCTGCACATTTCAATAATCCGAATTCCGGAGAAAATCTGGGACAGACAGCAGCAGGAAGTGATTTTTACTTTAATTACGGCGATGCATTATTTATTTCATTGAACAGTAATAACCGTAATCAGGCAGAGCACAGAAAATTCATGCAGGAAGCAGTTGCAAGCAATCCGGATGCAAAATGGAAAGTGGTAATCTTCCACAGTGATATTTATGGTTCAGGTCAGCCGCATGCGGATACTGATGCTTCTACAAACAGAATTATTTTTGCTCCGTTGATGGATGAGTTTGATATTGATGTCTGTCTGACAGGTCATGACCATACCTACTCACGAAGCTATCAGGTATTAGACGGAAATGTTGTGGATTATGATATCAGCAGCGGAACAGTTGCTGATCCGGAAGGTACCATGTATATTACAACAGGTTCCGGTTCAGGTTCCAAATATTATAACCTGTTAAACTATACACCATATTATATTGCTGAGAGAACAAATGAGTGTCTGCCATCTTTCTCAACCATTGATTTCACGGATGATTCCTTTACGATCAAAACCTATGATTATAATGGAAACCGCTATGCAGATGACTTTACGATTACAAAAACGGAGGATGCACAGTCGTCAGATGAAGTGATCGCATCAGCAGAAGAATTGTTGAACAGTACCGATGTGACTTACACGGAAGAGAGTGTGGCTGCATTAAAAAGCGCTCTGGAAGAACTGAAAACGGTGAAAACATCTCTCGTTACGGCAGAAGATCCGCTGGCAGCAGATGTTATCGCAAAATATGGTACGGATGCAGATCCGGTCAGAGGCTATGGTTCTGTGAAGAATGCTGAGGATAAAGATGGTTCGGTAAACCGATTCAAAAAAGGATTATCCACACTTCTCGACAAGACAATTTATTTACAGGTAACAGAAGGAAAACAGGAACAGTCTGCAGATTATACAGCAGAGAAAGCTCCCGTGATCAAAGGGCTGGATAAAGCAACAAAAGCTGTTGTTGATGCGATGAATGCACTGGAAACCGTGATTCCGGACGGACTTGCAAATGAACCGGCAGCAGACGGAAACTGGTATTATTATAAAAACAATAAAGTCGCAGATGATTATACCGGACTTGCAGCAAATGCATATGGTTGGTGGTACATTCAGAATGGAAAAGTAGATTTTAATGCAACCGGACTTACGTCAAATGAATACGGCTGGTGGTATGTTCAGAATGGAACCATAGATTTTAAAACAACCGGACTTGCAGCAAATGAATACGGCTGGTGGTATGTGGAAGGCAGCAAGATCAATTTCAACTATACCGGACTTGTAGCAAATGAGTATGGCTGGTGGTATGTAGAAGGCGGCAAGATCAACTTCAATCATACCGGACTTGTGGCAAATGAGTATGGTTGGTGGTATGTAGAAGGCGGCAAGATTAATTTCAATTATACCGGATCTGCAGCAAATGAGTACGGCTTGTGGAACGTGAAAAACGGCAGGGTTGATTTTAATTGAGGTTCAATCTCCGATTGAGATCAATGCTCCGCGAAGGCGGATGAGATATCGTGGAAAAGGACTCGTGTAACGGGTGAAACGAAAATGGGATGTTGTACTTTTGTATGACATCCCATTTTGGCAGGTGAAGAAAGAAGGATGGATGGTGAAAGAAAGAAAACAAAGTTTTAAATGGGGCAAATACCTTATCGTAATTGGTATTATCATATTGATGTTTCTGTTTTTCCAAAGCGTAGAAAGAAAACCGTTGCTGGCAGACGATCACATGGTTTTTGTAAAGGCTGTTGTGGTTCAGAATGATCATGAAGTACAGCAGGCACAGGCGTCTCTGGACAGCGGGGATACACAGGAGATTGTGCTGAAAATCAAATCCGGAAGTCATAAGGGAGAAACCGTGGATGCTTACAGCCTGAACGGTTATCTGTATGGTGCTGACTGCAAAGTGGGAACTAAGGTAATCGCAAGTCTGTCTGAGTATGACGGAGAACTGTCGGCTAATGTATATAATTACGACCGTGAACTGGAAATCGGGCTTTTGCTGGCAGTATTTTTTGGTCTGATGTGGCTGGTTGGAGGGAAAAAAGGATTCAATTCGATCATTGCACTGATTTTTACGTTCTGTGTCGTGATCATGCTGTATATACCAATGATGTATATCGGTATTTCCCCCTTTGCGTCCGCTACAGTGTCAGTGGTGATTATCACATTTGTCACTTTTGTCCTGATTGCGGATTTTCAGATGAAATCGATCGGAGCTATGCTGGGCACAATTTTTGGTGTAATTGTTTCCGGTCTGATCGCACTTTTATTCGGTCATTTCGGACATGTGACAGGCTTTAACGTAGATGATATTGAGAATCTGATTTATGTGGGGCAGAATTCCAGACTGGATATCGGCGGGATGCTTTTTTCCGGAATTTTGATTGCATCACTGGGAGCGGTCATGGATGTAGCTATGTCTGTTTCCACTTCCCTGCATGAAATTAAAGAACAGCGGCCGGATATTACAGCAAAAGAGATTTTTAAATCCGGAATCAATATCGGGCGTGATATGATTGGAACAATGTCGAATACGCTGATCCTTGCATATGCCGGGGGAAGTCTGGGGCTGGTTATGATCATTTATGCATATTCTTATCAGATGCATCAGATACTGAATATGTACTCCCTTGCGATTGAAATCATGCGGGGAATTGCAGGTACGATCGGCATTATTCTTACCGTTCCGATCACATCGCTGATCATGTCTGTGCTGTTGACAAGAGGCGGACAAAAGATTTCTACAGATAAATGTAAATAGAATGTAAAAAATTTACATACTCTTTACATTGGAATCTCCTGAATTTTACATAGAGTGATTAAAGTGATACATGTAGCAATATGTTAGATAATAACAGGTAAGTACAGTTGTTTTTGCAAGATTATTTTTACACAGAATAAAATTCAGGAGGTTTCTTTACTATGGACATATTTGCGATTTTATCGTTGATTGGCGGACTCGCCCTGTTTTTATATGGAATGAATGTTATGGGGGATGGTCTGACAAAAGTTTCCGGCGGAAAGCTGGAAAAAATTCTGGAAAAACTGACATCGAATCCAATCAAAGCCGTTCTGCTCGGTGCAGGTGTTACGGCGGTGATCCAGTCATCGTCCGCTACGACGGTTATGGTTGTCCGTTTTGTAAATTCCGGGATTATGAAGCTGTCTCAGGCAGTGGGAATCATTATGGGTGCCAATGTGGGTACTACGATCACATCATGGATCCTGAGTCTTTCCGGTATCCAAAGCAGCAGTTTTTTTATCCAGATGCTGAAGCCGACATCATTTTCCCCGATTCTGGCAATCATAGGTCTGCTTCTGATGATGTCATCAAAAAATGATAAGCATAAAGATGTAGGAAGCATTCTGCTTGGATTTGCAGTGCTGATGTTTGGAATGGATGCGATGAGTTCTGCAGTGGAACCGTTGAAGGATGTGCCGCAGTTCACACATCTGCTTACTATGTTTACGAATCCGCTGCTCGGAATGCTGGCTGGTCTGATCCTGACGGCGATCATTCAGAGTTCGTCTGCATCTGTCGGTATTTTACAGGCGCTGTGCAGTACAGGCGCAGTAAGCTTCGGATGTGCGATACCGATCATCATGGGACAGAACATCGGTACGGGTGTGACTGCGATTATTTCATCGGTCGGAGCATCGAAAAACGCGAAACGGACAGCATTAGTACATTTATATTTTAATATTATCGGAACAGCATTGTTTATGATCGTATTTTATGTGATCAATGCTTTTGTACATTTCGATTTCCTCGGAGATGCGGCGACACCGGCGGGAATAGCAGTTGTTCACAGTATTTTCAATATAGCAGCGACCATCGTACTGCTTCCGTTTGCAAAAGTGTTGGAGAAACTGGCTTACATGTCTATCAAGGAAGATCATGCGGAGCGCAGAACAGCTGCTCAGGAGACAGAGGAGGAATTGAAAAAACTGGATGTCCGCTTCCTGGAACAGCCGGGTCTGGCTATCAGCCACTGTATGGAAGCGACAGCCTGCATGGCACGCATGAGTGAGGAAGCACTGACAAAAGCTCTGACACTTATGGATCAGTATGACGAGGAAAAAGCCGCACAGGTGGAAAATCTGGAAAGTCGTATTGATCATTTTGAAGATCGCATCGGTTCCTATGTCATCCAGATTACAAACCGCAATATGCTGGAGAATGACAGTGCGAAAATGTCTGTCATCCTGCACAGTATCAACGATCTGGAGCGTATTTCTGATCATGCGGTAAACTTAAAGGAAAGCGCGCAGGAGATGCAGGAAAAAGGGCTGCAAATGTCCTTTGAGGGAAATTCCGAAATCATGTTCCTGCGCAGAGCAGTGACGGATCTGGTAAATCTGACCGTTCAGGCACTGCGTAATAATGACAAGGAACTGGCAAAAGAGATCGAGCCGTTGGAAGAGGTGATTGATGATCTGAGTGATGAACTGAAACGTCGTCATGTCATCCGTCTGAAAGAGGGAAGATGTACGATTGAGATGGGGTTTGTGCTGACAGATATGACCACCAGCCTGGAGCGTATCGCAGATCACTGTTCTAATATCGGAGTCAGCATCCTGGAGAGCAGTGAGGAAAATATTGGTCGTCATGCGTATCTGAACTCTGTGAAAAAAGAAGATACGAAAGAGTTCCAGGAGCGGTATGAGCATTACCGGGAACTGTATTTCTTTGAGTAGAGGCTGGTTCGTTGCGCTCATGAGCAAGCAGCGAAAACAGATTGCGAATGACCGCTTTACATTGTAAATCGAGAAATTGCAGGTTTTATAAATCGAAATCGTGGGTATTTTATCCCGGCAGATGACAATCGTCTGCCAGGAAAACAATCCCCACGATTTTTTTACATATCTGATATAGCGTTTACCAGTTCTGTTGGCGTGGATACAATCTGTGCCGCACCATTTTCTTTTAGAAATTCTGTTGATTTAAATCCCCAGTTTACACTGATACATGGAATTCCGGCATTTGCAGCTGTCTGAATGTCAACTTCGGAATCCCCGATATAAATACAGTTTTCCGGTTTCACATTCAGTTCACGCATTGCCTGAAAAACAGTATCCGGTGCCGGTTTTTTATGGATAGACGGAGATTCTCCGATCGCAACCGGAATAACATCATCAAAAAAGTCCTGCCGCAGTTTTTTTACAGCCGCATCGAATTTATTGGATACAATAGCGAGATGATACCCATGTTCTTTGAGACGGTAAAGTGCATCCATGATCCCTTCATATGGTTTCGTATTGTCCAGCATGTGTGCTTTATAATAAATCTGAAACTCTTTCATGCAGGCATCATAGTTCGGATTGCTGCGACCCTGTGGCAGAGATTTTTCTATTAGTACATAGATTCCGTTTCCAACCTTCTCCCGGATTTCTTCACAGGTATAGGATGGACCACCGTATTTTTTCATGCAGTAATTTACACTGTTGGTCAGATCCTGTAAACTGTTCAGTAAAGTTCCGTCCAGATCAAAAATAGCTGTATTTCGTGTCGACATTTTAATTCCTCCTATGTCAGTTGAACATTCAAGTTATATGTGTGCATCTCGCAGCAAGAATGCCGAGGGCATTCTTGAACATTCTGGTCAGCATAAGCTGACATATATACGGATAGTTCGTATTTGTTCAAGTCGAACGCATGTGAGACTTGGTGCGTGATTCTGGTCAGCGAAAGCTGAC
>JABLTO010036055.1_pt1 | contig 31656 bp, 29 predicted proteins | sample 7160091 | NCBI WGS metagenome assembly JABLTO01 (sample SAMN14651225, study PRJNA627086) | human gut metagenome | isolation source: feces | host: Homo sapiens
ATAACGGTCACGGCTTTCCTTCTTTACCGCCTGCGGCGGCGCAGCGGACGCCGCAGAGGCTGCCGCCGCGCTCTCTTTTCGGATTGCACACACCACGCAGCAGGAGCTGCGCCGAAACGGCGCCCTGTATCCCGTCTCGGTCAAGGTCGAGGCGGCGGACTTTCCCACCAAGCGCTACGGCGCGGTACGCCTCCCGGCCGGGCGGTACACGGCCTTAAACGTCCGTATCGGCAGCGCGATGGGGCATAACTGGTGGTGCGTGCTGTATCCGCCGCTCTGTCTGACAAACGGCACCGTAGAGGCCGATGAAGAGACGCTTCGCACACTCAAAAAAGAGCTTTCCGCAGAGGAATACGCACTTTTGACCGAGACAGACGATATCCGCGTCACCATGAAGTTTCGTATCTTAGAAATCCTTGGACGGTATATTCATTCATGACGAAATGAACACCATTTGGGCAAAAATCCACCTCTTAAAATCAAGTTCGACTCCCGTGTGTCTAAATTCTGTAAAATCGGCCATACTGTAAATAACAAAAAGACTTGCTCACGGCAAAATCAGCAAATCCTGTGAGCGGAAAGGATCAAACTCATGAAAGATAAAATTTTTGGAGTTCTGCAAAGGGTCGGACGGTCGTTTATGCTGCCGATCGCAATTTTGCCGGTGGCCGGCCTTTTTTTAGGTATCGGCGGCGCCTTTACCAACGAGACCATGCTCAAAACCTATCACCTGACCGGCATCTTAGGCCCCGGCAAAGCGGCGCACTATGTGCTTCAGGTGCTCAACGACTGCGGCAACATCGTATTTGCCAACCTGCCGCTCATTTTTGCCATCGGCATCGCCATCGGTATGGCAAAGCGTGAAAAAGAGGTTGCCGCCCTGGCCGGCGCCATTGCCTATTTTGTCATGAACGCCGCCATCGGCGCCATGGCTGCAAGCATCTACGGCGCAGACGGCGTCGCCGCGCGCATCGCGGACGGCGCAATGACTTCGGTACTCGGTATCTCATCGCTGCAAACCGGGGTGTTCGGCGGTATCATTGTTGGGCTGGGAACCGCCGCGCTGCACAACCGTTACTATAAAATTCAGCTGCCGCAGGTACTCTCCTTCTTTGGCGGAACCCGTTTTGTTCCCATCGTCTCGGCCGCGGTCTATCTTTTGGTCGGTATTTTGATGTTTTTTGTCTGGCCGCCGATTCAGACCGGCATCACCTATATCGGAAAATTCGTCCAGAACTCCGGGTACTTCGGCACCTGGGTCTACGGTCTGACCGAACGCGCCCTGATTCCCTTCGGACTGCACCACGTCTTTTACCTTCCGTTTTGGCAGACCAACGTCGGCGGCACCATGGAGGTCATGGGAAAATACTGGGAGGGTGCGCAGAACATCTTTTTTGCGCAGCTTTCCGACCCCTCGGTCAAGCATTTCGCGGTATCGGCAACCCGTTTTATGTCCGGAAAATTCCCGCTCATGATTTTTGGCCTGCCCGGCGCCGCACTCGCCATGTACCGATGCGCAACACCGGCAAAGAAGAAAGCCGTCGGCGGTCTTTTGCTCTCGGCCGCGCTGACCTCAATGCTGACCGGCATCACCGAGCCGCTGGAATTTACCTTTTTGTTTGTCGCGCCGCTGCTCTACGCCGTTCACTGCGTTTTGGCCGGGCTTGCCTATATGCTGATGCACCTGTTTCACGTTGGGGTCGGCATGACGTTTTCGGGCGGTCTGATCGATCTATTCTTATTCGGAATTTTGCAGGGAAATGCCAAAACCGACTGGCTGAATATTGTTTATGTCGGCATTGCCTACTTTATTGTATACTACCTCCTCTTCCGCTATCTGATTGTAAGGTTCAACTTTAAGACGCCCGGACGGGAGGATGACAGTGAGCAAACCAAGCTCTACACCCGTGCCGATGTGGAGGCACGAAAGGCACAGGGCAAAGAAACGCCGTCCGCCGCAAAGGACGGTGACATCCGCTCGGTACAGATCACCGAGGGTCTTGGCGGCAAGCACAACATCAGCGATTTGGACTGCTGCGCCACACGGCTGCGCGTCACCGTCTTTGACGAAACCAAGGTACAGGAAGAGCTGCTGCGTGCCAGCGGCGCCGCCGGAATCATCCGCAAGGGCAAGGGCGTCCAGATCATCTACGGCCCCGTTGTCACCGTGGTAAAATCAAATCTGGAGGACTATCTCAGCACCGCAGCGGAGACAGCCGCCGCACCGCCGGTAAAAGCCGCGCCGAAAACGCCGCCAAAACAGAAAAAGCAGACAAAGACAGGGTCGCTCTCCCTCTGTGCGCCGCTGTCGGGCAGTATCGTTCCGCTCAGTGCGGTCAATGACGAAGCCTTTTCCCAAAAACTTCTTGGTGACGGCGTCGCTATTTTGCCAAACAGCGGCAAGCTTTACGCCCCCTGTGACGGCGTCATTGACAACATTGCCGACAGCAAGCACGCCATTGGAATTTCCTGTGATTTTTCTCTGGATCTTTTAATCCATGTGGGTCTGGATACCGTAAGGCTTGGTGGTGCGCCGTATACCCTGCACGTGAAGGCCGGTGACCGCGTCAAGACCGGCGATCTGCTTGCGGAATTTGACATGGACGCCATCTTAAAGCACGGCTTTGACCTCACCACGCCAATCATTCTATGCGGCGATGCAGAAGAATTTGACATCACCTTATCCTATGAGAAAGAAACGGTGCGGCACGGCGAACCGCTGATGATCGTCCGCCGAAAATAGCAAAAAAGGGGGTATATCCATGAAAATGACATTTCGCTGGTACGGAGACAACGATCCCGTCACCTTAGACGCGATCCGACAGATTCCCGGTATGACGGGCGTGGTGACTGCCGTCTATTCCGTGCCGCCCGGCGCGGTCTGGCCGCAGGAGGAGATCGATCGGCTGAAAGCGGAGATCGTGCAAAAAGGCCTTTCAATGGAGGTCATCGAGAGCGTACCGGTGCACGAGGACATCAAGCTGCGCCGCGGAAACTATCAGACCTATATCGACAACTACAAGCAAACCGTAAAAAACCTGGCAAAGGCCGGGGTAAAGTGTATTTGCTATAACTTTATGCCGGTGTTTGACTGGACGCGCTCGCGCCTTGACCAGCCGCTGCCGGACGGATCGACCGCCCTGGCCTATAATGCAGAGGACGTCAAAAAACTGGATCCGACAAAGCTGACCCTGCCGGGCTGGGACGCCTCCTATTCGCCAAGCGAGGCGGCCGAACTGATTGACGCCTACCGCGCCCTCGGCGAAGAGGGGCTGTGGAAAAACCTCCGTTACTTTTTACAGGAGATCATCCCGGTTGCCATCGACTGTGATATCAACATGGCGATCCACCCGGACGATCCGCCGTGGCCGATCTTTGGCATTCCGCGCATCGTCACCTGTGAAAAAAACCTTGACCGCCTGCTTGATCTGTACCCGGATTCCCATCACGGGCTGACGCTTTGCAGCGGCAGTCTCGGCTGCAGCGGCGAAAACGACATTGTGCATATGGTCTACCGCTACGGAAAGATGGGACGGATTCATTTTGCCCATGTGCGCAACGTCAAACGCCACACGGACGGATCGTTTGAAGAGAGTGCGCATTACAGTCCGTGCGGCTCTCTCGACATTGTCGCTATTTTAAAGGCCTATCACGAGACAGGATTCCAGGGATATCTGCGCCCCGACCACGGGCGCATGATCTGGGGCGAGACGGGAAAGCCCGGCTACGGACTCTACGACCGCGCCCTTGGCGCCATGTATATGACCGGTATTATAGAGACCCTGCAAAAAACGGCGCCGCGCCGAAAAGGAGATGACGTTTTATGATAAAACTACCGTTTTCGCTTGATCTGACCGGCAAGGTCGTTGTGATTACCGGCGCCGGCGGCGTGCTATGCTCTGTGTTTGCAAAGGCTTTGGCAAAAACCAACGCCAAAATTGCCCTGCTGGATTTAAACGGGGCGGCGGCAGAGCAATGCGCAAAGGAAATTCAAAACGATGGCGGCTGCGCCAAGGCGTATTCCTGCAGCGTACTGGATCAGGCGCAGCTCCGCGCGGTGCATGATGCGATTTTGTCTGACCTCGGCAGCTGCGACTTTTTAATCAACGGCGCCGGCGGCAACCACCCCAAGGCAACCACCGAGGACGAATATTTTTCTATGCAGGACAGGGACAGTAAAAAGACCTTTTTTGACCTGGATAAGGATGGTGTCGAATTTGTCTTTTCACTGAACTTTTTGGGTACCCTCCTTCCCACCCAGGTCTTTGCCGCGGACATGCTCCAAAAGGAGGACGCCACCATCATCAATATTTCCAGCATGAACGCCGACCGGCCGCTGACAAAAATCCCGGCGTACAGCGGCGCGAAAGCCGCGGTCTCAAACCTCACCCAATGGCTTGCGGTTTACTTTTCCGGGACGAAGATCCGCTGCAACGCGATCGCGCCCGGCTTTTTTCTTACCAAGCAAAACGAAAGTCTGCTGAAAGACGCGTCGGGCGCGCTCACGCCGCGCAGCAAAAAAATTCTCTCCGGCACGCCCATGGGACGGTTCGGCAGCGCCGAAGAGCTTTTGGGCGCACTGTTCTTTTTGCTCTCCAAAAGGGCGTCCGGATTTGTGACCGGGACGGTGATTCCGGTAGACGGCGGATTTTCCGCCTATTCCGGCGTGTAAAATTTTCCGCGCTCCAATTTTGGCACCTTTTTCCGACCGTTTTTGTCTTGCCTTTTTGGATAAACTGTGCTAAGATGCTATTTGGAGAGTTATGTGGGAACGAGGGTATCATCTATGGGAAATAAGCTGTCAAAAATTGAAATCCCCTTTTACACCAAGGGCGAGGAAATCTTTAATATGGTTTCTCACATTGTGGGCGGCGCACTCGGCGTTTGCGCCACCGCGCTTTGTGTGATTTTTGCCGCGCTCCGCGGCAATGTCTACGGCGTCATCAGCGGCGCAATCTTCGGCGCAATGATGATCGTGCTGTACTGCATGTCCAGCATCTACCACGGTTTAAAGCCGGACTTTAAGGCCAAAAAAGTCTTTCGCATTTTAGACCACTGCGCCATTTATCTTTTGATTGCCGGCACTTACACGCCATTTGCGCTCTGCGCCCTTCGGGCAGAGAATACTGCGCTCGGCTGGGTTTACTTTGGCATCGTATGGGGGCTTGCCGCCATCGGCATTACCCTAAACGCCATCAGCTTAAAAAAGTTTAAGCGCCTTTCTATGTTTTTATACCTCGGCATGGGCTGGTGCCTGATCTTCGCACTGCCGACCATCTACCGCGCCGTCGGCGCAGGCGGCATGTGGCTGCTCTTTGGCGGCGGCGTTGCCTATACGGTCGGCGCAGTGCTCTACGCCCTCGGCCGGCGGCACGCCTATATCCATTCCGTATTTCACCTGTTTATCGTGCTGGGCAGTCTGCTCCATTTTCTCTGCATTCTGTTTTATGTGATGTAGGATTCGGCATCTGCCGGAGGTAAGCATACAGGAACTCGGACGATACTGTGTCTGGCTCCCGTGCGCCTAGCCGAAAGATACCGAAACTTTGCCTTTTCAGGCAGGTTTGGATTGTTATCTCGATTAACCGTCTGCCGGAAGTAGACGCCGTTTTTATCACGGTACATCTTCCTCCGGCGGCTTTTTTATTTTTATGAAAAAAGTTCTTGACAAACGCCGATTTTTCTGATACAATTTTATTTGAGTTAGATAAGACTAACTCTTTGGCAAAAGCAAACCGCCTCTTTGGAGGCTTTTTTATCACGCATTGGTTAGTTGAAACTAACCTTTAGGGGGCTGTCCCATGTTAGAACTGTTACTGGCAAAGTATTGCGCACCGGCTCTTGCCGGTATGAAGGCGGCAAACTTAGTAACCTGCTTTTTTGCGCAGATCCCGGATTTAAAAAACAAAATCCGCGCACTCAATCAGACGCTGAACGCCAAAGATATTTATCTGGTGCCGATTTGCGAATGTGAGCGGCGCGTCCTTCTGCTTGTCTTTCGCAAGGAGCTTTTGTGCCGCTACTTAAAACGGGACGAGATTCACGCGCTGCTTGTTAAGGCCGGCTACCCGGAGGCGTTTTGCCTTGACGCGTACCTTGCCATTTTAAAGGAGCGGTTAAAGCATTCTGCCTTTCCGCATGAGATCGGCGCCTTTTTGGGTTATCCGGCCGATGATATCACCGGCTTTATCCGGCACAAGGGCGAAAACTGTCTCCTTTGCGGCGAATGGAAGGTCTACCACAATGCGGCGCGCGCCAAGGCGCAGTTTGCACGCTATGCGCGGTGCAAATCCGCTCTGACGCGGCGTGTATCGCAGGGCGACAGCCTTTGCAAAATCTTTTGTGCATCGTAAAAAATAATGATTTCATTTTATATAGGAGGTTACATGATGGCAAAAACAGCAGTAATTTATTGGAGCGGAACCGGCAACACCCAAGAGATGGCAAACGCGGTTTTCGAGGGCGCAAAGGCGGCAGACGCAGACAGCGCGCTCTTTGCGGTTTCCGAAACGGACGCGGCATCGGCTGCGACTTATGACGTTTTGCTCTTAGGCTGCCCGGCCATGGGCGCCGAGGTCTTGGAGGAGGACGAATTTGAACCGTTCTTTACGGAGCTTGAATCTAGGCTTGCCGGGAAAAAGGTCGGCCTGTTCGGCTCTTACGGCTGGGGTGACGGCGAATGGATGCGCAGCTGGGAAGAGCGTGTCAAGGCCGCCGGCGCGGAACTGATCGGCGGTGAGGGTCTTATCGTCAACGAAAGCCCCGATGACGCGGCACTGGAAAATTGCCGCACACTCGGCAAAACCGCCGCAGCATAAAAAAGGAACGAGCACACCGCCTATTTGGAAAAAGCGGTGTGCTCATTTTTATTTTGCCGTACGGAGCGATTCGATATAGTATGGCAGTGCGGCCTCAAAATTGACGCCGTAAAATCGGTGACCGGGATCTGCCTCGGTGCAGCGAATGCACTGCAGAACAAAATCCACGGCAAGCTTTAACGCGTCCTCCATACAAAATCCGCGCAAGTAAGCGCCGGTGACCGCCGATGCAAAGATATCCCCGGTTCCGTGATATGCGGCCGGGTGTTTTTGGTTCATGTAGCTGAAAAACCGCTTTTCCGCAGCATCGTAGTAATAAAAGCCGATTTTATCTTCCTCAAAGCTCACGCCGGTCAGGGCAATCCGCCGGATTCCGCGGTCGGCCAGACGGAGCAGCACATCCCGGATATACGGCTCGTCATATATCTCGCGATAGGGAATCCGAAGCATATACGATGCCTCGGTAAGGTTTGGCAGTATCAGATCCGCCTTTTTGCAAAGCCTTGCCATGTGATCGGCAAAATTCTGGTCAAAGCCCTGATACAGATTTCCAAAGTCGCCGATCACCGGGTCGATGATGACCGCCGTCTCTTCTTTTCGGAATCGGTCAATAAACGTCTCCACCTCTTCCATCTGATGCACAGATCCCAAATATCCCGTGTAAATCGCGTCAAAGTCAAGCTGAAGCGCAGTAAAAACATCGGAAATCGGCCTGATCTCGTCCGTCAAATCATGATAGGTGTAATGCGAAAAGGCGGTATGGGTTGATAAAACCGCTGTAGGCAAAGCACAGGCCTCAACGCCGGCCGCCGAAATAATCGGCAGCGCCACCGTGAGTGAGCATTTGCCGACACAGGACAAATCCTGGATCGTGATGATTCTCTTCATAAACTTCCTCCAAGGCTCCTTTGGTGTAGGGGGTCTGCGGCGCACCGTAAAATGCGCCGCGCGTTTCTATGCCATCGAACGCACGGCATCGCAAACAGCAGGATAAAGCGCCGCTTTATCAAGCGTTCTCTCCAAGTATATTTCATCGGCGAGCATCGCCTGATATATCAGCATGCCAAGCCCGTTCATGGCGGCAAGCCGCCGCTCCTCTGCCGCATGTAAAAACGCGGTTTTGTCCGGTCGGTAGATCAGGTCGGATACAAGCGCATCGGGCGGCAGCGCGTCCAAAAAAGAAAAATCCGTATAGTCCTCTTTCACGCCCTGCATTCCAAGCGGCGTCGCCTGAATCAAAATATCACAGGTTCGGCAGGCACGCTCTAAATTGTCACATGTCATGGAAAGCGGTACCGCCGCCCTGCCCGTCTCCTTTTCGGCATCGCCGCAAAGCCGTTCCGCCTGTGACAGGGTGCGGTTGAGCACCGTCACGGACGCAGCGCCGTCATAGGCCGCCTTTTTTAAAAGCGTCCCGGCAACGCCGCCGGCGCCCAAAATCACCACATTCTTATCAGAAAACGTCCGTCCGGTTGCGGCCAGCGCCGCCGTATATCCGACCGCGTCCGTGTTGTAGCCCAAAAGCCGTCCGTCCTTTTGATAAACGGTGTTCACCGCCCGAAAGCGCTGCGCCTCCGTCTCAATCTCATCAAGATACGGCAGGATATCCTTTTTATGCGGCATCGTCAGGTTAAACCCTGTCAGCGCCTCTTTTTTGGCATATTCCAAAAACTGCGAAAGCGCGCCGCGTTTTACTTCGATCTTTTGGTATTCGTACGGCACACGGATTTGATCTAAAATCGCGCCGTGCACCACCGGCGACAGACTGTGTCCGATCGGGTCACCGATCACTGCAAGCTTGATCATCACACAGCACCTCTTCCAACAAATAGTCCATGGCAAGCGTATATCCCCGAAATCCCAGGCCGCAGATCTGTCCGATGCAAGCCGGCGCCGTCACCGACTGATGCCGAAACGCGTCCCGTTTATGGATATTGCTCAGATGCACCTCGATGCACGGCAGCTTGACTGCCGCCAACGCATCATAGATTGCATAACTGTAATGGGTATACGCGCCCGGATTGATGACAATCGCGTCACAGCTGCCCAGCGCATGGTGGATAAAATCGATGATTTCACCCTCGCCGTTGCTTTGCAGTACAATCACCTCAACCTGATGCGCTGCACCGTACTGCTCCAGCTCCTGCTCCAGTGCGCTGTAATCCTTTTTTCCGTAAACATCCGGCTCGCGAACGCCCAGCATATTGAGGTTCGGTCCGTTAATCACCATAATTTTCATGATCTGCTACCTCCTGCAAGATTTTTTCAACCGTTTCTTCCGGGCGCATCACGCCGTCAATCCGAACCGACGCCCAGGCGCAATATTGCGGATACCGCGCCTCATACAATTGGTATAGCCTTTCCTTTCCGTCTGCCAAAAGCGGACGGGTGTTTGTGTCAACGTCCTTAAAAATTTCTTCTAAGGGGCGGTTTAAAAAAACAATTTGCCCCCTCTTTGCGATGGTCTCGTTTTCCTTTCGGGTTACGATGCCGCCGCCGGTCGCAATCACGCGGCCGCCGCGCACGCAATCTTCAAACACACGGGTCTCTATTTTCCGAAACCCCTCTTCTTTCTCATCGGCAAAAATATCCGCGATGCTCTTTTTGGCATACCGCACAATCTCGGCGTCCACATCGACAAACGGGCGATTGAGCCGCTTTGCCAAAAGCCTTGCAACCGTGGTCTTTCCCGATCCCGGCATACCGATTAAAATAATATCTCTCATGACTGCTCCGGCTCCTTTACCGATCCTGCCGGATAGTTTCCGAGCAGCTTAAACCGCTGCGTTTCCGCAATCACGGCCTCGGTCACCGCCCGGACATGCGGATCGGACAGGTTTCCGCTGTAATCCACAAAAAACATGTACGAAAACGGCTGATTGGGGATCGGCCTGGATTCCAGCTTTAAAAGATTCAGTCCGCCCCGCACAAAGCAGGAAAGCACCCGATAAAGCTCGCCGCATTCGTGCGCCAAGGTAAACGCGATACTGATTTTATTGCATGCCGCACTGTTCTCCGGCCGTTTGGCAACCACGGCAAAGCGCGTTGTATTTTGCGCGCTGGTGTTGACATTCTCTTTCAGAACCGTTAACCCGTAGAGTGCCGCGTTCTGCCGTCCGGCAATCGCGGCAACGGTCGGATCGTCGTTCTCGGCGACCATTCTTGCGCTCATCGCCGTACTGCAGCAGACCTCCTGTCTGACATCGCCCAAGGATTTCAGATAGTCCTTGGACTGCAGCAGCCCCTGTTCGTGGGAATACACGGTTTTGATATCGCCGACCGCGGTGCCTGCCTTGGCAAGCAGACAGTGGCAGATCGGCAGATGCACCTCGCCGACCATATAGCATCCGCAGCGCTCTAAAAGATCCATGACCTCCGCGATGGCGCCGGTGGATGAATTTTCGATCGGGACAACGGCATAGTCGGCGCGCTGCTCGGCCAGCGCCGCAAACGCCCCTTCAAAGCTGTCGGCGCAAAACCGCGTCTCGCCCTCGCTGAAGTATCGGATTGCCGCCGCCTCACTGTATGACCCCTTGGTGCCGAAATAGCAGATGGCAGGGTGCGCCACCCGATCCCGAAGCCGCGTAAAATACGCATGAAATTCTTCTTCCTTTTTTACATCCTTGATTTTTTTCGCCTGCAAACCGCGGCTGATTGCCATAACCGAGCTGAAAAATTCATACACCGCCTCGTCATAGCCGGGCTTTGTCAAAAGCGCCTGTTTTTCTTTGAGCACCTGTTTTTCCCGTGCGGCGTCCAGTACGGGCAGCCCGTTCTCCTTTTTATAGTCCGCGACCGCACCGCAAAGCTCCATCCGCTCAATAAAAAGAGGGAGCAGCTGCCGGTCAATGCGGTCGATTTCATCTCTGAGTTCTCTTAAATCTCTCACTAAAATCTCTCCTGCCTGCTGCTTAACATATCCAAAACTGCGATTGCGGCGCCGGCCTCCACCACCGGTACCGCGCGGTGCACAATACAGGGATCGTGCCGTCCGTGAATCGCGATTTCTGTGTTTTCCATGGTTTTGATGTTCACCGTCTGCTGCGGCTTTGCAATGGACGGCGTCGGCTTTACCGCAACCGTAAAGACAATCGGCATTGCATTGGTGATACCGCCGTTAATCCCGGCGTTATGGTTGGTTTTGGTCTTGACGGTGCCGTCCTCGGCATAAAAGGCGTCGTTGGCCTCGCTGCCGGTCATTGCGGCAAAGTGAAACCCCTCGCCGAACGCAACGCCCTTCACTGCCGGGATGGAAAACATCATCGAGGAAATCCGGCTCTCCGCCGACCCGAAAAACGGATCGCCAAGCCCGGCCGGCAGTCCGACCATACCGCACTCAATCACGCCGCCGACGGAATCAAGCTCTTGTTTCTTTTCTAAAATATAGGCCTGCATTGCCGCGGCGCTTTCTTCGCTTTGTGCCGGGAATGCACGGTCTCTTAGTTTTTGCAAATCTTCTTTTGTCAAATGCACCGCGTCAAACGGCGTATCCTCGATCGTACCCAGCGTTTTGATATGCGCCCCGATCACAATGCCGTGCTTTAATAAAACCTGCTTTGCCACCGCGCCGGCAAACACCAGCGGCGCCGTGATTCTGCCGGAAAAATGGCCGCCGCCGCGCCAATCATGTGCGCTGCCGTACTTGACAAACCCGGTATAGTCCGCATGACCCGGCCGCAAAAGCTCCGGTGTGTAGTCTCTAGATCGCGTGTTGGTGTTAAAAATCACACCGGCAAGCGGTGTGCCGGTCGTTCTGCCCTGAAAAAATCCGGACAGAATCCGCACCCGATCCGCCTCGCTGCGCGCTGTCGACATCGCATTTCTGCCCGGCGCACGCCGCTGCATCTCCCGCTCGATTTCTTCCATATCCAGTTCTGTCCCGGCCGGAATCCCGTCTATGACAACGCCGATTCCCTCGCCGTGCGATTCTCCGAAAATACTGATTTTGATTCGCTCACCCCAGGTGTTCATCTGATCTCCGCCCTTCTTCGGTTTCTACTTCATTTTGCTCTGCTGCAAAGCCCGGTATACTGCAAAAAAATCGGGATAGGATTTCTTTACCGCCTCTTTGGCGCCGGTCAGCGTAACCGCACCCTCACAGCGGCAGGCCGCAATCGCAAGCGCCATCGCAATGCGGTGATCGTTCCACGCGGACACCGTCTCGCCGTGCAGCGTCTGGCATCCTTCAATGGTTAAAGAATCCGTTCCCTCTTTGATATGCGCGCCCAGTCGGCCAAGCTCCGACGCGATCGCCGCCAGACGGTCGCTCTCCTTCATGCGCAGCCTTCCTGCGTTGACGATGCGGCTCTCGCCCCTTAAAAAGGCGCAAAGCACCGCCAGGATCGGAACCAGATCCGGGATCTCTCCGGCGTCAATTTCGATTCCGTGCATCCGGGCGGTCGGTTCAGCTCTCACGCTGCCGTCTGAAAATCTTGTTAATTTGGCGCCGGTCTCTTCGATCAAAGAAAGAATCTTTCGATCGCCCTGCAGGCTGTCCGGCCGCAAGCCCTTGCACCGAACATCACAACCCAGCGCACCGGCAACCAAAAAGAACGCCGCCTGGGAATAATCCGCCTCCACGGTATAAGGACACGCGCGGTATGTCTGGCCGCCGGGAATCAGAAACCGCCGATAATTTTCATGGGTCACCGAAATGCCAAAGTCTTTCAGCACCGAAAGCGTCAGATCCAGATAGGCCTTTGACTCCATCTCGGTCGTGATCTCAATCACACTGTCACCGGCAAGCTGCGGCAGGGCAAACAAAAGCCCCGACACAAACTGCGAGCTGACATTGCCCGGCAATGCGTAATGCCCGGCCGTGAGCGTACCGCTGACGCGCAGGCGGTCGCCCTCCATATGATAGGAAATTCCCTTTTTATCAAAGATCGAAAAATACGGCGTTTGCGGCCGCTGCATCAAGCGTCCCTTTCCCACAAAGGTGACGGTCTTTGCGCAGAGCAGCGCCAACGGAATCAAAAACCGCAGGGTCGATCCGCTCTCTTCGCAGCAAAGCACCGCCTCTTTTTTTATTCTGCGCTGCGCCGTCCTTTCAAATACGACCGTATGCTCTTTTTCGTCCACAGAGAACGCGGCGCCGAGCGCCTTCATGCATCTAAGCGTTGCCAAGATGTCCTTTGATGGCGCGATATTCCGGATTCGGCATGTCTCACGTGAGAGCGCCGCCGCAATGATGGCGCGGTGCGCAACGCTCTTTGATGGCGGAACCTGTACGGTACCGCGCAGCATATTAGGGTCAATGGTTAAAACGTCCATGGTTTCCTCCCAATCTTACGACAAAGCAAATTCGTCCTTTTCCACCTTTTTCACCAGAACCGATCCGATTTCTTTCAATAAAATCAGATTGATTTTGCCGCCCTCTCCCTTTTTATCGACAGAGACGGCCTCTTGCAGCGTCTTGGCGGTCAATTCGGTACGGATCGGCAGCCCAAACTGGGTGAGCAGTTTTTCCATCCGCTCCCGCGTGCCGGGCGCGGTGATATGGCATTTTTCGCCCCACGCACAAGCCATCACCATGCCGATTGCCACCGCCTCGCCGTGCGTATAGGTTTGGTAAGCATACTGCTTCTCAATGGCGTGGCCGAAGGTATGTCCAAAGTTTAAAATCATCCTGCTGCCGGTGTCATGCTCATCCTCTTCGACCACCCGGCGTTTGATATCACAACTAGTATACACGATTTCGGGAATTTTTGCAAACAATTCTTCCCGGCATTTGATCTGCTCCAGCATTGCAAAAAATTCCGCGTTCCGGATCGCCCCGTACTTGATCACCTCCGCCATGCCGTCCGCCAGGTTGCGAACCGGCAGCGTCTCCAGGCAAGAGGGATCCATCAGCACCATTTTAGGCTGATAAAACGCGCCGACCAGGTTTTTCCCTTTGGGAAGATCAATGGCAACCTTGCCGCCCACGCTGGAATCAACCTGTGCCAAAATGGTGGTGGGAATCTGCACAAACGGGATACCGCGCAGCAGCGTTGCCGCCGCGAACCCGGCAAGATCGCCCACAACGCCGCCGCCCAAGGCAATCACAAGGTCCGTCCTGGTCATGCCAAAATCCAGCATCTCGTCATAGAGCATAAAAAGCTGTTTTTGATCCTTGCTCTCCTCTCCGGCCGGAATCTGACAGGTATGCACCAGATACCCTGCCTCCTCCAGCGAGGCACGCAAAACGCCGGCATAGAGAGGGCCGACATTGCTGTCCGTGATAATGGTAATTTTTTCTCCCTGATATACGGTACGGATTTCTTCTCCGGCGCGGCGGAGCAAGCCGTGTTCGATACGGATGTCATACGACCGTCCTGGAAGATTGACACGCAGATTTTTCATTTTGTTCACCTATCTTTTCTGTTTTCCTGATATAATATTTCGGGTTCTGCCTGCTGCATGGCCTCTTTATTTTCCGACGCCGTCTTTAAAAGCGCCGACAGCGCTGCGGCATCGTTCGTCTCGATCGCCGTCCGCAGCCGGTTTAAACTGTTTTGGTAGCGGTCAATCTCTAAAATCACGTTCTCCCGATTGGACAAAAAGAGTTCCGTCCACAGTTTGGGGTTGATTTTTGCGATTCTGGTACAGTCCCGAAATGCCCCGGCCGTATAGGCGCGGTTCATCGCTTGCGGAAAGTCCAGGCAGAGTCCTGCCGCCGCAAGGTGCATCAGATCGCTGGTATAGGCGATGATGCGGTCATGTTCCCCACAATCGGCCGCAGTAATCCGCGTCGCACCGATATAATGCGCCATCTCGGCCACCAGGGCAACGCTTTCCTCCTTTGCGTTTTCCATCGGCGTGATGATAAAGCCCGTCATCCAGAAAAGCTCCGCACTGGCATAGGCAAAACCGCTGTTCTCCGTCCCGGCCATGGGATGGCCGCCCACATAGTCCACGCCGCTTGGGAGCAGCTTTACCATGCCGTCCGCCACCTCACGCTTGATGCCGCAAACGTCCGTTACCACCGCTCCCGGCCGAAAGGCGTCCCGGTTTTCCTGCACGATCTTTAAAATAGCTTCCGGATAAACGCATAAAACAACAAGGTTTGCATCCTTGATTGCCTCTGCCGGATCTCCCACCACGCGGGAGAACACCTTACTCTTCTCCGCTGCCGCTCTGGTCTTTGGATCAATGTCACAGCCAATGATTTCGGCATCGTGAAATCCGCGCAGCGCCATTGCAAGGGAGCCGCCGATCATCCCGAGGCCGATCACGGCAACACGAAAATGTTCTTCCATCTGATATTCTCCTTTCGTCGAAAGAGAGTCATCCGAACCCCGATTTTGGGAGGCGGATTTCCGCTTTCGCTGCGTTAAAATACCCGGCACCCTTCGGCTAAACTGCGATGCCAAGGCTCTCCCCAGTCTTTCCCAGCTTGTTCATCAAATCGTCAAACTGATTAAGATTCAGCGACTGTGCTCCGTCGCACAAGGCTTTCTCCGGGCAGTTGTGCACTTCGACAATCAGTCCGTCCGCGCCGACCGCCATCGCAGCCAGAGACAGCGGTTCTACCATCCAGCTCATTCCGGCAGAGTGCGACGGATCAACAATCACCGGCAGATGGCTCAGCCGCTTTACCGCCGGAATTGCACTGAGATCCAACGTGTTTCTGGTATAGGTCTCAAAGGTGCGGATGCCGCGCTCGCACAAAATCACGTTGGGATTGCCGCCGGCCAGGATATATTCCGCCGACATCAGCCATTCCTCGATGGTTGCGGACAGGCCGCGCTTTAACAAAATCGGCTTGCTGCATTTGCCAAGCTCCTTAAGCAGGTCAAAGTTTTGCATGTTTCTTGCGCCGACCTGGATCAGGTCAACATCGCGTTCAAAGGTCTCTACCAGTGCCGGAGACATGATCTCCGTCACGATCGGAAGCCCGGTTTCCGCTTTGGCTTTCTTTAAAAGCTCCAGCCCGGCAAGCTCTAAGCCCTGGAAAGAATACGGCGAGGTTCTGGGCTTGAATGCGCCGCCGCGCATCAGCATGGCGCCTCTTTCCTTTACGCCGTTTGCCACGGTTAAAATCTGCTTTTCATTCTCCACCGAGCAGGGACCTGCAATCACCGTGAAGGTGTTTTCCGCCCCGATCTGCGCGTCGCCCACCGAGACCACGGTGCGCTCCGGATGGAACTTTTTGCTTGCCTTTTTAAACGGCTCGGCAATCCGCATCACCCGATCTACATGCCGGTTCAGCATCAGCGTATCCGGGTCAATCCGGCTGGTGTCGCCCAAAAGCCCCAGCACGGTACAGTCAACGCCCTCGTTCACCATGACGTCCAGTCCCATATCCTTGATATAGGATATCATCTTTTCCACATCGTCCTGCGATGTGCGCGGTTTCATAATTACAACCATTTTAAATGCCTCCTCCGGGTCTTTGGCACACAGGATTGACCCCGGCAGCTGCGGTCTTTGTGTGTCTGCGCCCTGTTTTCTTCATAGAAAAAGGGCAGGTTCCTTTGAACCCGCCCTTTTTATTTTACATTCATAAAATATTGACTTACGCAGCAAGTCCAGGCTCAAAGGAAGTTTTAAAACTGTTCATAGCAAAATAGCCGTAGCCAAAAAAGCTAAAGCTAAAGACAAAATAATATGCTGCGGTTGCTATGATGTTTTTTAACCCGTTCATGCCTGTAATTCCTCTCTGCATTTTTTGATCTTGCAAAATCATTACAGGCATTGTAGCACAGTTATTTCAAAAAAGCAACCCCTTTTTGAAAAAAATTTCAAAAAGGGGTCGAATTTTCTCTATTTCAGCTTTTGATTCTCCAATTTTCCAAAGTACGCCTTGGTCTCCTTCGCGACAACGCCGCTCAGTGCAAACAGCGCCACAAGGTTCGGCAGCGCCATCAGACCGTTAAAGATATCCGCCAGCGTCCAGACAAAGGAAATTGTCAGATACGGGCCGACCAGCACAGCCAGAATGTACAAAATCTTATAGCCCATCAACGCACCCTTGCGGTCGCCGATCAGGTACTGCAGGCAGCGCTCGGAATAATAATCCCAGCCCAAAATCGTGGTAAACGCAAAGAATATCAGCGAAACCATCAGCAAAAATGCACAAATGTGATTCGAGAAAGGCAAACCGCGTGTAAACGCCTCGGTCGTGACTGCCGCACCGGCTAAGGTGCCGTTCATTGCCTCTTTATAGGTATCCGTCAAAATGATGGACAGACCGGTCATGGTACAAATTACGATGGTATCAAAGAAGGTACCGGTCATACAAACCAGACCCTGGCGCACCGGCTCTTTGGTCTTGGCCGCCGCTGCCGCAATCGGCGCAGAGCCGAGTCCTGCTTCATTCGAGAAGATACCGCGCGCAATACCCTTCTGCATTGCCATCTTTATCGTGATACCGGCCGCACCGCCAAAGACCGCCTTGGGGCAGAATGCCGATTTTACAACCAGTACAATGGCACTCGGCAGCGCCTTGATGTTTACGATCAGCAAAATGATGCAGCAGACAAAATACAGAACCGCCATAAACGGTACGATAATTTCAGAAACCTTCGAAATCCGCTTGATGCCGCCGATGACAACCAACGCCACAAAAAAGGTTACCAGCACGCCGGCAATGACGATCGACCAGGAATAGCCGGTACCGCCGATGGTAAATGCCACATGGGCGTTTTGCGGATCAAAAAAGTTTTGTGCCGCCGAGGTGATACCGTTAATCTGGGTAATGGTGCCGATACCCAAAAGACCGGCCAGTACACCGAAGATGGCGAACAGCTTGCCCAGCCACTTCCAGTTTTTACCCATACCCTTTTCGATATAATAGAACGGACCGCCAAGCGCCTTACCGTTTTCATCGATATTACGATACTTTACGGCAAGAAGTCCCTCGGCATATTTGGTTGCCATGCCCAAAAATGCCGCAAACTCCATCCAGAAGAGTGCGCCCGGTCCGCCGCCGGCAATCGCCGTTGCAACACCGACAATGTTTCCGGTGCCAATGGTCGCGGAAAGCGCCGTACACAAAGCGCCAAAGCTGGAAACCTCACCCTCGCCGTCCTCTTCGTTGTCAAACATATACTTGAGTGCCAGCGGAAGCTTATGTACCTGGAGAACGCCAACGCGTACCGTCAGCAAAATTCCGGCAGCCAGGATCAGAACGATCAACGGGATTCCCCAAACAAAATCGTCGATCTTCCCCAAAATGTCCGTAAACGTGAGCGGCGCATTGTCCGCATTGTCGATTTTTTGACAGCCGGTCAGCATAAAGGTTGTCAAAAGTGTGATCAGCAAGGTTATGCTAAGCAGCAGCACGCCCCTGCGCGTCGATTTTTTTCTAAAAAATCGCATAAAAAAACCCCTCCTTTTCATATTCCCGGAGAGGGTAGAGTCCTATGCATCTCTGTCCTTTTGCCTGAGAGATTAACGGATTTGCCATCCGTCGTACACCTTCGGCGCTCTGCCGAAACGCAGAGCCTCTCCAGAGTTAGTTTGCCGCGCGCGGCAAACTAAAATAACTGTGACAGTATATCATAAATTTTCGTCATTTGCAATAGTAAAAACAAAATACAGCATTATACACAAAACAAAATGTCTGTTTTTGACATATTTTTACAAACATCTTTGTTCTTCTTACACTTTACCGTTCCTATCCCATAACCGGAAGGCACAATCAAAAAAAGCGCCGCACGGCGCCTTTTGAGCGTGTCGATAAAATCTATTTTACAAAAAATTTCATTTTGATTTGATCGCCGTCCCCTGTTCCGCCATTGCCCACCGCGGCGGCGCAGAAATGAAATTTTTCGCCGATTTAACGTCGTTTTCATTTAAGATCAGCGTACGCAAAAATATTCTTCCATCACGCCGACCGCGTTGCGCGGAATCATCAGCTTTCCGTATTCGTTCAGCCGTCCGTGCATGTACTGCCCGTTTTGCACCACATGGCCAAACTCTCCCAAAACTGCCTCCATATCCTTCACGGAGTCCTCAAGAGACAGCTCCAGCAGCAGATAAAACGCCCCCTGATATTTATAAAGCCGGCTTTCGCCGCGGTAGTGTCCTGCCATTTCACCAACGGCTCTGCAAGCGTTTTCAAACTCATTAAAGCGATAAATCATCCTTTGGCATCGATTTCTCCTGGTGATTTCCATACGGGTTTTACGCAGCTTTCCCTGATAGGAGCAGCTTCTCACCGCGTGTTTTAACTCGTCCTCGCTGCAAACTCTGGTAATCAGCATCCCAAAATCATACGGTGCCTCGGAATGGATGGCCTCTACAAATAATTTGGCACCATCGACCGAAAAGTCAATATTCTCCTCCGCAAGCGCAACCGCCGTCTGAAACACGCGGCGCATCTGCGGCGTGTTTTCGCAAAGGCTTTGAAAAGATATGTTCCACTGCTTTGCCTCGTTGTCCTCAATCAATACCTTTATTTTGTTTTCGTCCACTTTTTCGATTCTCATATGGCTCTCCCTCCGCTGCCACAATTCCGACTCCCCTCGGATTTTACGATATATCTATGCAAACTTATGCAAAAAACCTTTGCCCAAGTACCATTATACTTTATTTTTTTTAGATTGCAATGCAAAACCGCAGGTTGAAAGAAATTGTAAATTCTTTGTAACCGCTCTGCAACAAAAGCGCGCTGCACCAAAAAAATTTATAAAAAACTTTGCCGAAACACTTGTATTTCTCTGAAATCGTGCTATAATAGAAACAGAGAGAAGTTGTTCCCTGCTCTGTTCGTAATCGAGGTTACAATGTAAAACCAACACTTTTACAAAGGGGCTTTGTCTCCGGGAATTGCGCACATGCCTCATGCTTTACGCATCCAGTGGACTTGTAATGTTTCCGGGCGTTTTCCCACCTGGTTTCCAGGTTTTTACAAAACCTCATATTACGGCACGGCGGGGGCTTTTCTTTTATGCAAAACAGACACAAAAAAGCACTTGACAAATCGGCCGATAAATATTATGATATACAGGGTATATCTATGGATGTATGAGGGGGTTTTCTCTTGCGAATTATTTCCGGCCTTCGCAGAGGGTTTCAGCTTAAAACACCGGAGGGGCTGCACACGCGCCCTACCACCGACCGCGTCAAGGAATCCCTGTTTAACATCATCCAGTTTCACCTGCCCTGCGATACGGTGCTGGATCTTTTTTCCGGCAGCGGCGCATTAGGGATCGAATGTTTAAGCAGACGCTGCACGCACTGTACTTTTGTGGATAACGACCCGACTTCTTATTCCGTCATACAGGAAAATCTGCAAAATGCAGGGCTGCTTGCATCCGCCGCTTTATATCGGCAAAACGTGCAGGATTTTTTGTCCCGGTGCGATCAGCACTTTGATTTAATCCTTATGGATCCTCCTTATAACCGGGGTCATATGAAGCCGGCGCTCACATTGATTCATCAGCGCGGTCTTTTAAAAAAAGGCGGACTTATCGTGGCAGAGAGTGAAAAAAACGGCGAGACGGTCGATGATACATATTATACGGTGAGGCGTACGGCCACATACGGCAAAACCGTGCTCACCATATTACAGGGGTGAAATGATGAAAACAGTTGTATATCCCGGTAGCTTTGACCCCTGTACCAACGGTCATCTGGATGTAATCGCACGGGCCTCAAAATTGTTTGACCGGGTTGTGGTTGCCGTTTTGATTAACCATGCAAAAAAACCGCTCTTTCACGTGGATGAGCGGGTGGCAATGCTAAAACAGGCGGTGGCCGCCTATCCCAATGTTGAGGTGCGTTCCTTCTCCGGCCTGCTGGTCGATTTTATGCGGGAGGAAAACGCCAAAATCATTATCAAGGGAATCCGCGCGATGTCGGATTTTGAATATGAATTTCAGATGGCGCTGACAAATCATGCCCTATCCTGCGAGATTGAGACCCTGTTTATCCCCACCAGTAAGGATTACATGTTTTTAAGCTCCAGCATCGTGAAAGAGATTGCCCACTACGGCGGATCGCTGGACGGCCTTGTGCCGGAATGCTTGATTTCAGTTATAAATGAGCGGTGTCAGACTTGCTGACCGCATTTTCATATCTCAATTTATATTATAGGAGGTACTATCAAAATGGACGCTTTAGAATTGTTGGCAGAATTAGAAGATATTATTGAAAAAGGAGCATCGGTTCCCTTTTCCGGACGCTGTATTTTAGAACGGGACGAGCTTTTGGACGTCCTGCAGGAATTAAAGCTAAAGCTGCCGGAGGATTTAAAGCAGGCAAAATGGATTAAGGAAGAACGCCAGAGAATCCTGCACGAGGCACAGACCGAGGCCGACGAGATCATCAAGACCGTAGAGAAGAAAGCCGTTTCTATGGTAGACGAAAACGAAATCACCAAGCAGGCCGTTGTCCGCGGCAAGCAGATCATGGAACAATCCACCAAAGAGGCCATCGAAATTTCCGATTCTGCCTACACCTACTCCGACAACCTGCTTGAAACGGTAGAAAAGGTTGTCCTTGGCGCAATGAAGGAGATGGAGCAGTGCGTTGCCATCGTCCGCAACAACCGCAGCAGCCTCCGCGACGGCCACGAGCAGCAGGTTCCGGCACCGCAGCCCGATACCGATGCATCGGCACCGGCACAGCAGTAACCGCAAACACACAAAACGGGAATGTAGCAATTACATTCCCGTTTTTTCTTTTTCTGTCTTTTCGTCCCGGTCGGTCTGCACAAACAAGGGCGCCTCCTGTTTTTCCCGATACCGATGAAGGTTCTCGATCATCACAAAATCATCCCCGATCTTTTTGATGCACTCCCAGGGGATAATCCGCTCCGGCTCACGGCCGAGCAGCCCAAGCGCACGGTATGCGCCCGGCACACGCAGGGAAAGCACTCTCCCGGTCACACTATCAATTTCGATATCCGACACAAAACCCAGTCTCTCTCCGTCTCCGATGTGAATTACTTCTTTGTTTCTAAGATCGCCAAATGTATAAGTCATTGCCGTTCTGACCCCTCTTCCTTCATTTCTCTTTCTTTTACTATTATGAAAAAATCGGAAGAACTATGACAAATTTACCGTTCCAATACGCCGCGCTAAAACTGCTCCGCACTGTACGGCGCGATCTCCATCGGAATCATATACCCTTTGTCGTGACCGCAAACCGGGCATTTTTCGGGCACTTGGGTTCCCTCGTAAATATAACCGCAGTTTAGGCACATCCACCGCTCCTCCGTCATTCTTTGATGGAGCGTGTTGTCCTCGATCATCTCTGCAAACAGTCCAAACCGTTCACCGTGCACCTTTTCGATCTCCGCAATTTTGTAAAAGCTCTCCGCTACCTGCGAAAATCCTTCCGATTTCGCGATATCCCCAAAATGCGGATAGACATCCTCATATTCCTGGTATTCGTTATGCTGCGCAAGCTGAAGCAGCTTTAATGTGTTTTCGTAGACATCGACCGGATAGCCCCCATCCACGAAAATGCTGCTGCCGGCAAGCTCTCTTAAATGCTCGTAAAAGACCTGGGCGTGCGCCCGTTCCTGATCCGCCGTAAACAGAAAAATCTTTTCCACCGCCTGCAGCTTTTCTTTTCTCGCCTGCTCCGCCGCGAACGTGTAACGGTTTCGCGCCTGGCTCTCTCCGGCAAACGCACGCATCAGATTCTCCTTGGTTTGACTCTCGGCAAATGGTACTCTCATCAAAATTCCTCCTTATGATTGCTGATACCAGTAGTATGACCCAATGCCGAAAAAATCATACGAGGATTATCGTTTTGGTTTCCTACCGTTTACAAAAAATTTACCTGTTTTTTACACAAATGGGGTAGATAAAACCGAGAAAATGGTGTAAAATATAATTAAATAGCGATAAGAAGGGAGCTTCTTTTATGAAAAAAATCGGTTTTCTGACCAGCGGCGGCGATTGCCAGGGGCTGAATGCAGCCATGCGCGGCGTTGCAAAGTCGCTGTATAAAGAATTTCAGGATGACGTTACCATCTACGGCATCCGTGACGGCTATACCGGGTTCATCGAGGGCAATTATGAGGTCATGGAAAAAGGGGATTTTTCCGGCATTTTGACGCTTGGCGGAACCATCCTCGGCACCTCGCGGCAGCCGTTTAAAAAAATACGCGTCATCGATGACGGCTCGGTCGATAAGGTCGCTTGCATGAAAGAGAGCTATCGCAAAATGGGGCTTGACTGTCTGGTCGTGATGGGCGGAAACGGCACCCATAAAACCGCAAATCTGCTCTCTCAGGAGGGGCTGAACGTTGTCAGCCTGCCCAAGACCATCGATAACGATATCTGGGGCACCGATATGACCTTCGGGTTTCACAGTGCGGTGGAGGTGGCAACCGATGTCATCGACCGTATTCATACCACCGCGACCTCGCACGGCAGAGTCTTTATCGTTGAGGTCATGGGGCACAAGGTCGGCTGGCTGACACTGTACGCCGGGATCGCCGGCGGCGCCGACGTGATTCTGATTCCGGAGATCCCCTATCAAATTGACAGTGTTGTCGCCGAGATCAAGCGGCGCAGCGATGCCGGAAAGCGTTTTTCCATCATCGCCGTTGCGGAGGGCGCTATGTCCTGTGAAGAGGCAAAGCTCACCAAAAAAGAGCGCAAGCAGGCACGTGCCGCCATGCCGTATCCCTCGGTTTCCTACCGCATCGCGGACGAAATCACGGCAAAAATCGGCGCCGAGGTTCGGGTGACCGTCCCCGGCCACGTGCAGCGCGGCGGCGCGCCGTGCGCCTATGACCGCATTCTGTCCTCCCGGTTCGGTGCGGCGGCAGCCAAGCTGATACGCGAGGAGCAGTACGGTAACATGGTCGCGCTGAAAAACGGTAAAATTGTTGCCGTGCCGCTGGAAAAGGTGGCCGGCAAACTGAAGTCGGTTCCCAAAAATTGCAGCGAGATTCAGGCCGCAAAGGAAATCGGCATTTGCCTTGGCGAATAATCCCATCGGAAAGGAGACCCCGTCATGAAATACCATTGCTACCGCAACCGGGAATTATCCTGGCTTTCCTTTAACCAACGCGTTTTAGAGGAGGCCGACGACAAAAACAACCCGCTCTGTGAGAGAATGACGTTTGCCTCTATCTTTCAGAGCAATCTGGACGAGTTTTTTATGGTTCGGGTCGGAATGCTGCACGACCGCGTGTTATTTTCGGGCAATCCGGTTGAAAACAAAACCAACATGACCGCCAGGGAGCAGATTGCGGCAATCTTAAAGGCCACCGGCGAACTGACCTTAGCACGCGACCGCGTCTATCGCAAGCTGATGAACGAGGCCAAAAAATATGACATCCATCTGGTAAACTTTAACCATCTGAACGCAAAGCAGTCCGCCGCGATGGAGGAATATTTTCTGCACGAAATCAAACCGCTGCTCTCTCCGCAGGTGGTCGGAAAGCGCCAGCCCTTTCCCTTTTTGCACAATCAGGCGCTCTATGTTTTGGTCTCCTTTGAGACCAAGAACAATAACGAAAAAATCGGCATCATTCCCTGTAATACCGGCGTTTTTCACCGGCTGATCCCGGCGCTTGGTGCAAGCGGCACCTATATGCTCGCCGAGGAGCTGATTTTACATTACGTCTCCAAGGTATTTACCAATTACAAAATCAAAGAAAAGACGGTGCTGCGGGTGATTCGGAACGCCGACATCGATACCGATGCCGTCTATGACGATGAGGCCGACTATCGGGATTTGATGGAGCGCATCATCAAGAAAAGACGAAAGCTTTGTCCGATCAAGCTGGAGCTGTCCCGTCCCTTAGACCACGAGACGCTCCGGTATCTGTGCAAAAAGCTGGATCTTGAGGAGGAGAGCGTCTTTCTTTCCTCCACGCCGCTTGATTTGTCGTTCCTGTTTGAAATCGAAGATAAGCTAAAAGAACATAAAGAGCTTTTTTATCCGCAGCGTGTGCCGCAGCCGTCACCGACAGTGCGTGCCGATGAAAGTATGATCCATCAGATTCGGCACAGGGATATTCTGCTCTCTTACCCGTATGAGAGTATGAATCCCTTCTTAAGGCTTCTCGGCGAGGCCGCCCACGACCCCTCAGTTGTCTCCATCAAGATGACGCTATACCGTGTGGCAAAATACTCTAAGATCGTAGAGCGCCTGATTGACGCAGCCGAGAACGGCAAAGAGGTTGTTGTGCTGGTCGAGCTGCGCGCAAGGTTTGACGAGGAAAACAACATCGAATGGTCCAAGCGTTTGGAGGACGCCGGCTGCCGTATCATCTACGGGCTGGATCATTTAAAGGTACATTCCAAGCTATGCCTGATTACCCGAAAGAAAAACCATTCTGTCGAGTACATCACCCAGATCGGCACCGGCAACTATAACGAAAAAACGGCGCGGCAATACACCGATTACTGTCTGATGACCGCATCGCCCGACATCGGGATCGAAGCCGCCGAGGTATTAAACCGTCTGGCGATGGGACAGGTGGTGGAGAGCACCAAGCATTTGCTGGTTGCCCCCAAATGTCTGCAAAATCAGCTGCTTTCCAAGATGGATTTGGAAATTGAAAAGGCGAAGAGAAACGAGCCGGCCTTTATCGGCGCAAAAATCAATTCTCTGACCGACAAAAAGATCATCAACCGTCTGATCGAGGCATCACAGGCCGGCGTGAAGGTCTCGCTGATTGTGCGCGGCATCTGCTGTCTGATTCCGGGCGTTCCCGGCGAGACGGAAAACATCACCGTCATCAGCATTGTGGGTCGGTTTTTGGAGCATTCGCGCGTTTATATTTTCGGCGCCGGTGACGAGCCGGAGGTATACATCAGTTCCGCCGATTTTATGACGCGGAACACGCTGCACCGCGTTGAGGTTGCCGCCCCGGTTTATGACAAGGCGATCCGCAGCCGTATTTTAGCTATGTTCTCCGTCATGATGCAGGACAATGTCAAGGCAAGACGGATGAAAAATGACGCAACCTATGAACGGATCAAAACCCGTGGCAAAAAACGGATTAACGCCCAGGAATATTTTTATGAAGAGGCTTACCAAGCCAACGAATAGCAAAAGGACGGCGAAAGCCGTCCTTTAAAATCCGATTTCTTTTGCCAGATGCTTTAGTTTATCGGCCGACTCCCTTAACCGTCTCAGCTCGTCATCCGAAAAACTGATTTCCAAAATCTGCTTTGCACCCTCGCTGCCGACAATGGTCGGCGCACTCAGGCAGATATCCGATATCCCATACTCGCCCTCAAACAGGCTGGACACCGTCAGAATCGAATGTTCGTTGCCGATAATACTCTCCACGATTCTGCGCACCGCCAGCGCAATCGCGTAGTAGGTCGCGCCCTTTTTTTGTATGATCTCATAGGCCGCGTTCCGCGTCTTATCATAAAAATTATCCCGGCACACCTCCAGCGAATCGCAGCTCCCGGAGCTTTGACAATATCCGTCCACGCTCATCCCGGCTACGTTGGTGACGCTCCAGGCCGCAACCTCCGAATCTCCGTGTTCACCAATGATATAGGTATGCACATTCCGCACATCCACGTTGGTATGCGCACCGAGCAGATATTTCAGCCTTGCCGTGTCCAGCACAGTGCCGGAGCCGATCACATTCTTTTTCGGAAAGCCGGACAGCTTATAGGTCACGTAGGTCAGAATATCGACCGGGTTGGTTACCACCATTAAAATCGTGTTTTCGTCACAATACTTTTGAATCTCTTCCACAATATTGCAAAAAATCACCGTATTGCGCTTTAAAAGGTCGGTACGTTTTTCGCCCTCCTTTTGGTTTGCGCCTGCCGTAATAATCACCATGTCGCTGCCCTTAATCTCACTGTAATCCCCGGCCGTAACCCTGACCGGATCGACAAAGCAGATGCCGTGGTTCATATCCATCGCGTCGCCCTCCGCCTTGTCCCGGTTGATATCGACCAGAACCAGCTCAGAGGCCAGTCCGCTCAGCATCAGTGTGTAGACAATGGTCGCGCCGACATTTCCTGCGCCAATGACTGCTATTTTTCCTTTCTGCATTTTTCTCACCTCGCATCTAGGATTTCCCAAACCGCAATAAATCATGCAACAACGCCTTCAAAAAGTCTAATCCTCTATGACAACAATTTCACGCACCGCGGTATAGTTCATACGCACAAAGATGCGGCTGTCCGGCACAAGATCCGCCGCATCGCCCATCAGCAGCTTTTGATCGCCCGTCTTCAGGCGGTAAATCTGTGCGCCGCCGAGCGGAATTGTACGCAAATATCCGTTTGCGCCGTTTGTGACAAGCAGTTTATCGGAGAACCTGTCCGCCACTGTGCCAAACACCGTATAAACCTCACTGAAATAGCTTTTTACACTCAACGCACCGTAATCGCCCATGTTCTTTTCGTATTCGGTTCCGTTTTGGATCATATCCTTGGTCAAAAACATTCTAAAATACTTGCAGTGGCTTTTTGCGTCCATATAATACTGCATCACCTCACCGGGAAAGAACGGATTGTTTCCGTTTTCCGTGATTCGGCTTTGGTATCCGGGAAGCCAGCTGCCGGTCACGTCCTCCGCGCCGTTTGTGTCAAAATAGATTTCGGCATCCGCACCGCCAACCTTTGCCGACACCTTTAAGCACGGGTTTTGATCCTTATCAAAAATATGCGCAACCTCCGTGATGATCGCAACCGGGTCATAGTTTTCCAGGCTGCGCTCTTCACTGTTTGCCAAATCCACAACCGCCGCGCCGCAATGGTAGTTACTGTCCACGTCATAAAGCGAGACGGCGTAGTCCTTATCCGTCATCAGCGCCGACGGCGCGGTGACCTCATAATCCTCAATGGCGTCGTGATCTTTCGGAATCATGAACACTTTGGTGGCATCGCTCACCTGGTAAACCGAATCAAAAACCTTTAGGTTATCCCCGTAGTATTTTGCGCGGTCGGATCGATAGTTTCGGACAAATCCGTTCTGCCCGACGCTGCTCACCTCACCTGCCGTCTCCACTTTAGATAGAACGCCGTTTTCTCTGACCCGATACAAGATCAGCTGCGGCGAGAGCGCCGCAAAGGCAGTGCCGCCAACCTTATTGCCGTCAAGACGGGTGGACGAATCCGCAACATACTCCTCCGCCGTGCCGCTCTGCGACACAATCCGCATTCTGGTCTTTGCCGAAACGCCGGTTTCCAAGGACACGGCCTGGAGATACCCATAGCCGCCCTTTTCGCTCTGTTCCTCGATACGGACAATTGCGCCCTCTATGTCTAAGTACGCGCAAACTTCCTTGCCGAGCATGGCAGACAGTGTGCCGTCCCACAGCGATCTTTCGGCAAAAAGCGTCTCGCCCTCCAGCGTGCATTGATATTCGCTCTGATCCAGCGCCTGCAAAACGCCCTCCCGCTTTTCGTGCAGGACCTGAATATCCAGCACCAAGCCGTCCCGGCTCTTTGCGGCAAACACCATATCGTCCGTGTTTACAAAAGTGCCGGAGGGATCATTTTCTTCCTCTCCGTAGCGGAAAACCGAAACCGACTGCGCGTCATCGATGCCGAGTCTGACCGCACCCAGGTTTTTATCGGTCACTGTCTCCGCAAGGCGCCCCGGCGCACGCATTTGATACACCGTGTATTCCTCCACAAAGATGATATCAACACGCTTTTCGTTCTCCAAAGAGACCAGACGTATTCTGCCGCAGTCAAGTTTCAGCTCCGTCAGCAGTCCCATACGGGTCTCATAGCGGCCGTTATAGATGACACGGGTGTTGTTGTGATAGGAATACGTCACCTCCGCGCCGTCTTTCCAAAAGACAAGCTTCTGACCGGCGATACCGCGAAACTCTGCGGCCGTATATGCCGTACTGACAGAGTCCGTCTGCGCCTCGGCGTATAAAATGGTGCCGTTTTCCCGATTGGGATCGGTTTTGACATAGGCGATGATGTTTTGTCCCATCAATGCGCCCAGTGCGGAAAACGTCTGCGCAAACGTCTCGTTTCCGACGATGGCCTGATCCTCGTCTAAGACAAGGGCGTCACCGATCGATCTTGCGCCAAGGTTGGTCAGCTGCCCCTTTACCTCACGAATGTGATGGTAGTAAGACAGCGGCGTTGTGCCGTTTTTTTCGTAGCTGCTCTCCTCACCGCCAAAGCGGATCGGAACCAGCATCTCACCGCGCAGCATGTTCGAGAGCATGATCGCCGCATCGCCGCGGCACAGCGTTTCGTCCTGCGCCCGATTCACGCCGTCAAGCAAGCCGATCTGACGCGCCATATACCAAAACCCGGTCGGATAACCGCCGTGCTGCTCTGCCATCGCCGTATAACCCATGGCGGCGCAAAAGATTTTTGCCGCCTCGATACAAGTGACCGGGTCATCGGGATGAAAATATCCGTTTTCGTCTCCGCATATCACGCCCATGCCGTAAAGTCCGGCGACCGCGGATGCCGCCCAATGCTCACGCTCCACGTCCCAAAAAACACGGGCGCCGCCGCTTGCGGATATTGCCTTTGCCGTCAGCTGTGCAAGCTCGGCGCGGCTGATTTCCTCGGTCGGGCAGTATTTTTGTGCACTGTACCCGGACACAAAGCCAAGGCTTTTTAAAAAGGAGGTATCTTTTTCATAAGGCGTACCGGCGCAGTCCGCAAATCCATAGGGATTTTGCACGATGTAGTTAGAATAAACACCGGCAAGACTGGGCGACCACGCACTACCCGTCAGGTTGCCAAAGGTAATTTTCACATATTTGGCGGACGCGTCCAGATGCTTTAACCGATAAATCACCGGCACCCACTTCCAGCTGTCCACGCTCAAAACCTCGGTATCTGCGGCCGCGTCCTGCCAGGTCTCGCCGTCCTTTGACCACGAAAACGAAAAATGAGAAATCTCCTCACCCTGGCGGAAATAGGTGTGAAAAGTCAAATACTGCCCGTCCGGGATCTCGTATTCCAGCCACTGTGCCGTTGCCGTTTTGCGCATGATCATGGTATAATCGTCAAAGGCATAACGGTTTTCCTCCGCGGTGACCTCACAGTAAAGCTCCTCACTGTGCGCCCTCGCGGCCGAAAAATCCACGCAGTCATCGAGCAATTCACCCAAGTCCCCTGCTGCGGTCTGTGCCGTCTGTGCGGCAGCTTCCTCCTGTCCGAATACCGGAATCATGCCAAGCATCATAAAAAGCACAAGGCAAAGACAAACCGTTCGTTTCAATTTTCATTCCCCTTTTCTGTCGCCGTCCCGTCAGTTTCTTCCTCTGCGTAATAGGCCAGATACGCGACATCTGCAATATCAATCTTCCCGTCTCCGTCCACATCGGCCAGACGCAGCGACTGCCAGTCCCCGTCCGCCTCGGTCTTGCCATAGTGAAGATAAGCAAACTCCAAATCTTTTTCATCAATCACGTTGTCATAGTTCACATCGCCGATTTTTGCCGTCTCCAGCAAAACCGTAACATCGGCGGTCAAGGTTTTATTTCCGTCACTGCACGACACCGTGAGCGCAATGCTTTGCGCCGTACAATCGTGAGAAACCGTAAGTACGCCGTCCTCTTTGAGCGTCACGCCCTCCGGCGGTTCGTCCCCTTTTAGCTGCCACGTAATCTCTGCCGCAACAGGGTTTTCAATCTGATCGACCGCGCACGCTTTGAGCGGATATTCCGCCGTATCGTACCGCGGAATCACCAGTTTATCCGGGATCTCACACTTGATCTGTTCCATTTGGGGCGTGCCAAGCCTTGCGCGGATGCTGCCGAGGTACGGATTCCACCAGTCGTTTCCGGACAATTCGCCCGGCCATTCGATCTTCAAATAAGACATGCCCCGCAGTCCGCTTGCCTTATGATAAAGCTTGGTCCAGCGACCCTGTTCCTCAGCGTCCGGCTCTTCGTCTACCGTCATTGCCCTCTCTTCCCACGTTTTGCCGTCTTTTGAAAACAACATCCGAAACGACACCACATGCTCCGGCCAGCTGTATGAGAGCAGCTCCGCCTCCTCAAGATAAGGCAGATAAAACACCACATACGCATCGGTTGTATTGGCCGCACGGCGCAGAACATACGGATCTTCATACATCGTGCCAAGCTCATAGTCCTCGACCGCCCAGACGTCCACATTTTCTGCCTCGACTGCCTCGGCAAGCGTATCGCCCTCATTGACCCAGATCGTATCGGCGGTTTCCGGCCCTTCGGTCTCCGCGCCCTCGGTTTCCGATCCTGTTGTCGGCGTGCTTTCCTCCGCCCATGCAGAGAGCGGCAGCAGAAGCATCAGTCCGGCGCAAAAAAGAGCCGCAAGTTTTCTAATTTTCATGGCTCTCACCTCCGCTTTCTGTCAGACTGCGTATGCGATACACCGATACGGCCGCCTCCGCCCGATTCAGCGGCGACTGCGGATAAAAGGATCCGTTATCTCCCTCAAAAATACCGGCGGTATACAAAAAATCAACGGCGCCGACCGCAAAATCGGAAATTTCGCCCTCATCTGCAAAGTTGATGTTCAGCCGTACCGGCGAAAGGGTGATCTGTTTTGCCTGGAGCGTCCGCATCAGCATGGCGGCGAACTCTTCCCGTTTGACGGTCTCTTCCGGGTAAAAGCGGTTATTTTCGTCTCCCAAAATGACGCCGTTTTGCGCGGCGCACCGTATGTACTCTGCATACCACGCCGCAGCGTCAACATCTGAAAACGTCTTGCCCTCTTCCTCGCCTTCCGTGAGCGAAAACGCCTCACACAAAAGCTTTGCCGCCTCGGCACGGGTCAGAGCGTCCAGCGGCGCGAATACGCCCTCACTCTTTCCCTTTATAATGCCGGTCTCTGCCATTTTGGTGATGGCCTCCTCCGCCCAAGAGACTTGTCCCAAATCCGAAAAGGCGGCCGCCGAAGTTGGGGCAGGCTCCTCCGGGATTTGCGTTGGGGCAGGCGGCTGCGCTGCCGCCGCATTACCGCCCGAAACGGTGATTCCGCCGCGGATCGAA
>JABLTO010073828.1_pt1 | contig 31647 bp, 30 predicted proteins | sample 7160091 | NCBI WGS metagenome assembly JABLTO01 (sample SAMN14651225, study PRJNA627086) | human gut metagenome | isolation source: feces | host: Homo sapiens
CCGGTTTGGAATTTACGGGTTCTGTTTTTTTACAGGTTATTTTATTTTTTCACATGATGAGGTTGTTGAACGCTTAAGTAAATGGTGGGGGATTTTTTTGATTGTGGCTGGTGCAACAGGAATATTCTACACAATATATTATTTTGGTGAAAATTATGCGGTAGCTCCTGTGCTTAATAATCTGCCTGCCTGTATTTATTGTTGGTTTTTAATTCTTGCGATTTTGGCATTTATGAAAAAATATGGGAACGCGGAAAACAAAGTATCAAGATGGATGTTAAAAAAAATCCTGGGGAATTTATGTTTTTCATTATCTTCCATTGGCTTGCGCAGCTTATTACCTTAGAAGTTTTACATCAGAACTTCCGGAAGGAATTGTCTATATAGTTGTGGGAATCAGTGCATTTGCAGGAGCATTGCTTTTGTATGAAATCATCAGAAGGATACCGATTATCTGTTGGTGTGTATTAGGACTGAAAAAGGAGAAAAAAGATGTTTAAAGACAACCTTGTATCCCTGCGTAAAATGCATGGATTTTCGCAGGATGAGCTGGCCGAAAAGATTGGTATAAGCAGACAGACACTTTCAAAATACGAAACAGGAGAATCTTTACCTGATATTGAGAAGTGTAAACTCCTGGCAGAAGTATTGGATGTAAGTCTGGATGATTTGGTAAATTATGACAGAGAAAACAGCAATGATCTTGGCTTGGGTGTTCCGCCAAAGGGAAAGCATGTTTTTGGAATCACGAAAGTGGGAGAGAAAGGTCAGATTGTGATACCGGCAAAAGCAAGAAAAATATTTGATATTCAGCTAGGGGATAATCTGATCCTATTGGGCGATGAAAGTCAGGGAATTGCTATTATCAAAGAAAAAAGACTAGTGGAAATATTAAACGGAAATGAATGATAAGCCCTGCGTCCGTGAACACCAACCCAATTCACCAAAACGTTCAAATTCGTTCAGAAACAACTTTAAAACGTCAAAATAGACAAAAACGAATCTGCATTTTTGTGAACGAATACGATTGAATTTGAATGAGTTTGGCGATACAATAAACGTAACAAAAGCGAAGAAGAAAGGAGGAGGGCAGATGATCTACACGGTAACGTTTAACCCGTCGCTTGACTATATCGTAGGGGTTGACGATTTCAGATTAGGAGCTACGAACCGCACATCCTATGAACAGATGCTTGCCGGCGGAAAAGGAATCAATGTGTCCTATGTTTTGAAAAATCTCGGTTTTGAAAGCACAGCATTCGGATTTCTGGCAGGCTTTGTCGGAGAGGAAATCAGACGGAAGGTTGCGGCAGATGGCATCCATGCGGATTTTCTGACACTTTCAGAGGGAGTATCCCGAATCAATGTGAAACTGAAAAACATTGACGGGACGGAGATCAACGGAATGGGACCGGACATCGCGGCGGATCAGGTTTCGGCGCTTCGGGAGAAGATCAATCAGTTAAAGGCGGGTGACATCCTCGTGCTCGCGGGAAGCATTCCGCAGTCCATGCCGGATACGATTTACATGGACATCATGGCGGATCTGCAGGACAAAGGTGTTGAAATCGCAGTCGATGCGACGCGGGATTTGTTGATGAATGTACTTCCCTATCGCCCGTTTTTAATCAAGCCAAACAACCATGAGTTGGGTGAGATCTTCGGCGTAGAGTTAAAAAAAAGGGAAGAGGTCATCCCTTATGCGAAAAAGCTGCAGGAGAAAGGCGCGAAAAACGTCCTCGTATCAATGGCAGGAGAAGGTGCTGTGCTGATTGACGAGAACGGGCGCGAATATATGAGCCCTGTGCCGAAGGGAAAGGTTGTCAACGCGGTTGGCGCAGGAGACTCGATGGTAGCGGGCTTTATCGCAGGATACCTTGAAAAAAAGGATTACGAATATGCATTCCACATGGGGATTGCATCCGGAAGCGCGAGCGCATTTTCCGAACAGCTTGCGACCCGGGCTGAAGTCGAAGCATTGTTGCAAACAATACATTCCGCAGGATGAGCGGTTTAAGAACGGAGGAGTTATGAGGATTACGGATTTGCTCGATAAAAGAAGCGTGATGCTGGGGGCTGCGCCTTCGGACAAAAAGCAGACGCTTGAACAGGCAATTTCTCTCATGGTACAGAGCGGCAAGATCGCTGACGAAGAAGCTTACAGGCAGCAGGTTTTTGCAAGAGAAGAAGAATCCACGACCGGCATTGGGGAAGGAATTGCGATTCCCCACGGGAAATGTGATGCAGTGACCAGGCCCGGGCTTGCGGCAATGGTCATTCCGGGCGGTGTCGATTTTGATTCGCTGGATGGCGAACCGGTTACCCTGCTTTTTCTGATTGCAGCGCCGAATACGAAGGATAACGTACACCTTGACGTGCTGAGTAAGCTTTCCATGATGCTGATGGATGAGGAGTTTACTGCAAAGCTGCGCAGCGCAAAGAGCGTGGATGAATTTATGCAGATCGTTGATGCTGCAGATTCCGAGCGCGTAAGCATTGATGAACAGTTACAGACAAAGGACGGAGCTGCAAGTAAGATCCTTGCCGTTACCTCCTGCCCGACCGGTATCGCACATACCTATATGGCGGCAGAGGGACTGGAAAAGGCTGCGGCAAAGGCCGGCTGTAGGATCAAGATTGAGACAAGAGGCTCCGGCGGAGCTAAAAATGTTCTGACGGATCAGGAAATTACAGATGCGGACTGTATTATCGTAGCGGCGGATGCGAAGGTCCCGATGGAACGCTTCGATGGAAAGCATGTGATCGAATGTCAGGTTTCGGACGGTATCAGCAAGGCGGAGGAACTGATCGATCGGGCGCTGAAGCAGGATGCACCGATTTATAAGTCAGGAACGCATACGGAAAGCTCCAAAACTGCCCAGGGAAAATCCGGCAGCATGGCACATAAAATTTATATGCAGCTGATGAACGGTGTATCCCATATGCTTCCCTTCGTTGTCGGCGGCGGTATCCTGATCGCACTTGCATTTTTGATTGATGGTCAGTGCGTGGACATCAACCTGTTGTCTGAGGCAGAGCGGGCAAATTTTGGTACAATCACTCCTGCAGCGGCATTTTTAAAAGGAATCGGCGGAGTTTCCTTTGGACTGATGCTTCCTGTACTCGCGGGCTTTATTGCGGAAGCGATTGCGGACAGACCGGGACTTGCGCTCGGATTTGTAGGCGGTCTGATCGCAGCAAACGGAAAATCAGGCTTCCTCGGTGCATTGGCAGCAGGCTTTTTTGCAGGCTATATTATCCTGCTGTTAAAGAAGGTTTGCGATAAGCTTCCGGAAAGCCTGGAAAAGCTCGCTCCGGTTTTGTTTTACCCGGTATTTGGTATCCTGCTTATGGGCGGCGCGATGAATTTTGTGATCGAGCCTGTCATGGGTGCGATCAATACAGCCTTAAATTCCGGACTTGCCAGCATGAGTGGTTCCAGCAAGATCCTGCTCGGCTTTATCCTGGGCGGCATGATGTCTGTTGATATGGGCGGACCGTTCAACAAAGCGGCATATGTATTTGGAACCGCGTCGATTGCGGCAGGCAACTACGATATTATGGCAGCAGTTATGATCGGCGGAATGGTTCCTCCCTGTGCAATCGCCCTTGCTACCTTACTTTTCAAAGATAAGTTTACAAAAGAAGAAAGACAGTCCGGTCCGGTCAACTTCATTATGGGTCTGGCATTTATCACAGAGGGCGCAATCCCGTATGCAGCGTCCGATCCGCTTCATGTACTGCCTGCCTGCATCATCGGCGCAGGAATTTCCGGCGCACTCTCCGAGGTATTTCAATGTACTTTGATGGCGCCCCACGGCGGAATCTTTGTATTCCCGGTTGTTGGAAATGCGATGATGTATCTGGTAGCGCTCGTGATCGGAACGATTGTATCAACCGCACTCCTTGGATTACTGAAAAAGAAAGTTGCCTGAAACGATTCCGATGGATAAAAAAGAATAGCTTTTTAGTTACAGTTCACTCGTACCGTTTGGGTGCAGATTTCATGCTCGCATGAAAATCTGCTTACAAAAAGGTACGAGTGAACTGTAATGTTTTTTACGCTCAAAGGAAAAGAAGACGTCACATTGGATGGACATCACATGATGTTGTATGCTAACATAGGAAGCAACGGGGATCCTGCGATGGTGTGAAAACGGCGCGGTCAGCCCGCGTACACAAACGTGATCAAAATGGAGATATTATGTTAACAGAAAAACGTCAGGAAGAAATTGTACGGCTGGTATATGAGCGGGAGAGCATCACTGTAGCGGAGCTGAAGGAAATTCTCCACAGTTCGGAATCGACGATCCGGCGTGATATCATTGCGCTCGATCAGGAGGGCAGGCTGACAAAGGTGTTCGGCGGGGCGATTGCACTGCGTACAGCCCAGATTGTCAACAAAGAACTTTCGATGGTGCAGAAAAAAGATCTCCAGATTGCAGAAAAACAGGCGATCGCGCGTTATGCCGCGTCGCTGATCGAGCGGGATGACTGCGTTTATCTGGACGCCGGCACATCGACCGGCTGGATGATCGAATATATCCGCGAAGCACAGGCAACCTATGTGACGAACGCGCTGTCCCATGCAAAGCGGCTCGCGGACAAGGGCTTCCATGTGATTTTGATCGGAGGGGAGCCAAAAAGCTCAACGGATGCGATCGTTGGCGCGGAAGCAGTTGTAAATCTCCAGAAATACCATTTCAGCAAGGGATTTTTCGGGACGAACGGCGTAGAACAAAACGGCGGCTTTACGACGCCGGACGCGAGGGAAGCGATGGTCAAGCAGACTGCGGTGAAAAATACGCAGCTCGCAAACCGCTATTTCCTGGCGACGTCTTCCAAATTCGGGAAAGTGTACGCCGTGACCTTCGCAGGCTTCGAGGGCGGAGTGATCCTGACGGAAGCGCCCGTGCAGGAAAGCCTGCCGAAGAGCGTCAGGGTTGTCAATGTGAACCAACCGGAACAATAAATTCCTGTCTGCGCAGACGCAGAGCAATAGAAGGGAGATTTTATCGCATGAAGGTTATGTTTGTAAATGGAAGCAGCCACCTCCGCGGAACCACCATGGCAGCGATTGAAGAGATGGAAAAGGTATTCGGTGCAGAGGGGATTGAAACGGAGGTCATTCAGGTCGGCGGTAAGCCGATCGCGGATTGCTTGCAGTGCAATGTCTGTGGAAAGACCGGAAAATGTGTGTTTACGGATGACGGTGTGAATGAATTTGTGGAAAAGGCAAAGGATGCGGACGGCTTTGTGTTCGCAACACCAGTCTATTTTGCACACCCGAGCGGACGGATTTTCGATTTCCTGGATCGCGCATTTTACAGCAGCAACGGCTATGAAAACTTCAAATTCAAGCCCGGCGCAGCAGTCGCAATCGCAAGAAGAGGCGGGACGACGGCTTCGCTGGACGCGCTGAACAAATATTTCGGAATCGCACAGATGCCGACCGCAGGCTCGACTTACTGGAATATGGTGCACGGGCTGACGGCGGAGGACGCGCCGAAGGACGAAGAAGGGATGCAGACGATGCGCAACCTTGCAAAAAATATGATCTGGATGATGCGTTGCTTTGAAGCAGGCAAAAAAGCGGGCGTTCCGTATCCTGATACCGAGAAACAGTTTTGCACGAATTTTATCCGCTAAAAAAGACATATGTCGGAGCAGACAAAAAGAAAAGCTTTGCATAATTCCTCCTGTTTTCCACATACTACCCACATCACACAAATTATGGAAAGTATGTAGGAAGCAGGAGGAACTTTTTTATATGAAAGCAACAGGAATTGTCCGTCGGATTGATGACCTCGGACGCATCGTAATCCCGAAGGAAATTCGCAGAACGCTGCGGATTCGGGAAGCGGACCCGCTGGAAATCTTCACCGACCGGGAGGGAGAAATCATCCTGAAAAAATATTCTCCGATCGGGGAAATGACGACCTTTGCCAGGCAATATGCAGAAAGCCTTGCACAGGTTTCCGGGTATACGGTTCTGATTGCGGATCGGGATCAGTTTATCGCGGCGGCGGGAGGCTGCCGAAATCTGATTGGAAAACCGCTGAGCCGGGAAATGGAGCAGCAGATCGAAAGCCGCCAGATTGTTCTTGCGACACGTGGAGACCGCACATTTGTGCAGATCGCGCCGGAAGGCGTGGAGGAATATGTTTGCGAAGCAATCAGCCCGATTAACTGTGAGGGAGACGTGATTGGCGCGGTGGTTTTGCTGGGGCAGAGCAAAACACCCGGTATGGGGGAAGTGGAACGAAAGCTGATTCAGTCTGCGTCTGGATTTCTCGGGCGGCAGATGGGACAATGAGAATGACCCCGCCGCACCGGTGCGATTTTGCCAGCGGTGCGGCAGGTTTAGAATAGGAAGACACGGCAGAATTTTCAGACATGCTACTTATATATCCTGCCGGGGCATCAAATGGTTACATAAAATTTGAAAAAATTATAAAAATTCCGAAAAAATTTATCTGCATTCTGCAATTGTCCCCACTGCAATTGTCAACGCCTGTACCATAAGTTTAAGACTCATACTGGGAGCATTGGAAACGGCGGCAGCAGCCTGATCGGGCAGATAGGGAACGTGGATAAAACCGCAGCGCGCAGAGTTCCCTTTTTCCACCTGCGAGTTTTCATATAACGCAGCATAGAGCAGGTTGTTGCATACAAAAGTCCCGGCGGAGTAGGAGAGCGCAGCAGGAATTCCGGCTGCGCGGAGCCGATCTGTGATCTGCCTGGTCGGAATCGTCGAAAAAAAGGCGTCAGGAGCGCTGTCAACAACCGGCTGGTCGTGCGGCTGGAAGCCTGCGTTATCGGGGGTGCGGGCGTCCCGCAGATTGATGGCGATGCGTTCGATCTGAATGGATGGACTGCCGCCAAACTGCCCGACACAGAGGATGGCATTCGGCTGATGTGCGTCGATTGCAGCTTTGAGCGCATCAATGGAAGCTTCAAATTCGGTCGGGATTTCGCATTTGATGATATCTGCGCCTGCGATCGAATCGTCCAGAGCGCGGACGGCCTCCCAGGAGGGATTGATGGTTTCCCCGCCGAACGGAGTAAAACCGGTAACGAGAATTTTCATGAGTGTAGGATTCCTTTTCTGTAATTATTTTATTCATATTATAAATCCAACCGCCCGGGCTTGCAAACCGCCGTGAAAGCGCCGCTGCAGGATTCCGTGTGCATTTGTTTGCATCCCTGTATCCTCTGTGCTATACTGTATACGGGTTTTTACGAGAAAACGAGGAAATTAACATGAAAACAATCGTAGTTACACTGGATAAAGAACATCCGGATGGGGAAGCGATTCTTCGGGCAGGCGAGATCATCAAAGCCGGCGGGCTGGTGGCGTTTCCGACAGAGACGGTCTACGGACTGGGCGGAGATGCGCTGAATCCGGAATCGTCACGGAAAATTTATGCGGCGAAGGGACGTCCGTCTGACAACCCGCTGATCGTGCACATTTGCCGGTGGGAAGATATTTACAAAATCGCGGATCCGGTTCCGGAAATCGCGCAGCGTCTGGCAGCGCGCTTCTGGCCGGGACCCCTGACGATGATTTTGAATAAAACCGCGCTTGTACCCAAAGAAACGACAGGCGGTCTGGATACGGTAGCGGTGCGGTTCCCGTCCGATTCCATTGCGCAGCGCTTTATCTGCGCGGCGGGTGGATTTGTTGCAGCGCCGAGCGCCAATACGTCCGGCAGACCGAGCCCGACGCTGGCGCAGTATGTAAAAGAGGACATGGACGGCAGGATCGAGATGATCTTAGACGGCGGCGAAGAAGTCGGCATTGGTCTGGAATCTACGATCGTAGACCTGACTGGAGACATTCCGATGATCCTGCGCCCGGGTTATGTGACGCAAAAGATGCTGGAAGAGGTTGCAAATCAGGTGGACGTTGACAAGACGATTTTGGATGCAAACTGCCATTTAAGACCCAAGGCACCCGGAATGCGTTACCGTCACTATGCACCGAAGGGAGACCTGACCATTATCGAGGGTGCGCAGGACGCGGTGAAGAAAGCCATCTGTGAAAAAAGCCGTCAGGCGACGGCAGACGGGCACCGCGTGGGTATCATCGCAACGGACGAGACGATGGAGGCCTACCGTCAAAACAGCAATGCGGCGAGTATCAAAAGCGTTGGGAGCCGTCTGGACGAAGCGGCGGTCGGCAGAAGCCTTTACCGGATTCTGCGGGAATTCGATGATGAAAATCTGGACATCCTGTTTTCGGAATCCTTTGCGGAAAGCGGCTTTGGACAGGCAATTATGAATCGGCTGCTAAAAGCGGCAGGTCATCATGTAGAACAGGTATGAGGAGGAAGATTGAAAAATAAAATTTTTCAATCTCGAGATTTGTGTCTGCGCGCACTTGACACAAACTCGGCATGCGCAAAAAGCGTGCGCAGAAATGGGAGGAAGAAAAATGATAGCATTGGCAAGTGACCACGGTGGATATGAACTGAAACAGAAGGTGATCGGATATCTGGAGGCAAATGGCTATACGTGCCATGATTTCGGCTGCTACAGTTTGGAATCCTGTGATTATCCGGAATTTGGACGCGCTGCAGCAGAAGCAGTTGCAAAGGGCGAATGTGAAAAGGGAATCGTCATCTGTACAACCGGTATTGGTATTTCGATCGTTGCCAACAAGGTTCCCGGTATCCGCTGCGGACTTTGCGCAGACACCTATTCCGCAAAAATGACAAGAGAGCATAACGATGCAAACATGCTGGCAATGGGCGCCGGAATTGTCGGACCGAACCTGGCTCTGTCGATCGTAGAGACGTTTTTAAATACACCCTTTTCCGGCGATGAAAAGCATGTCAGAAGAATCAATAAGATTGAAGAAGAAGTAAAATAATGGTATGATGTTGGGAACATAAAACGAAGGAGGACAATGAAAATGTCAAAGGTAATGGTAATGGATCATCCCCTGATCCAGCACAAGATCGGTCTGATCCGCAAAAAGGAAACGGGTACAAAGGATTTCAGAGAGACGATTAGCGAAATCGCAATGATGATCTGCTATGAAGCGACCAGACATCTGGAGCTGGCAGATGTGCAGATTGAGACTCCCATCTGCAGCACAACAGTAAAAGAGATCAAAGGACGTAAAATGGCCATTGTTCCGATCTTGCGTGCAGGACTGGGGATGGTAGATGGTGCGCTCAAGATGATCCCGGCAGCAAAGATCGGTCATATCGGCCTGTACCGCGACCCTGAGACATTAAAGCCTGTAGAATATTACTGTAAGCTTCCGGCTGACTGCGCAGAAAGAGAAGTTTTCGTTGTTGACCCGATGCTGGCAACCGGCGGCTCTTCCGTAGCAGCAATCCGTATGCTGAAAGAAAAAGGCTGTAAGAAGATCCATTTTCTGTGTATCATTGCAGCTCCTGAGGGTGTAAAGGCAATGCAGGAAGCGCATCCTGACGTAGACGTTTATATCGGCGCACTGGATGAGCACTTAAACGAGCACGGCTATATCGTACCCGGTCTGGGCGATGCCGGCGACAGAATTTTTGGCACCAAATAAAACCGGATTTTTATAAGGAGGGTGTATGAAGCGGGAGGATTATATTTCCTGGGATGAATATTTTATGGGAGTAGCCAAGCTCGCGGGAATGCGCTCCAAAGATCCCGGTACGCAGGTCGGGGCATGTATTGTGGGGCAGGACAACAAAATCCTTTCCATGGGGTATAACGGCTTTCCGATCGGCTGCTCTGATGATGAATTTCCCTGGGAGCGGGAGGGGGATACGTTAAAGACGAAGTATCCTTATGTGACGCACAGCGAGCTGAATGCCATTCTAAACTACCGCGGTGGAAGCCTGGCTGGGGCGAAACTCTATGTGACGCTTTTTCCCTGTAATGAATGCGCAAAAGCGATCATCCAGAGCGGAATCCGGGAAGTGATTTACGATTGTGACAAGTATGCGGAAACCCCGTCTGTCCGGGCATCCAAGCGGATGTTTCGGGCAGCGGGCGTGGCGTACAGACCTTACAGCAGAAGCGGACGGACCGTAAAGATGGAGCTTTGATGAGAGGGACAAAACGGGGATTCCGAAGAACAATTGCCAGCCTGCTTGTTCTTTCTCTCTGTATCGCTGCAGTTCCAGCGCTGCCGGCAAGGGCGGACAATAAGATCAATGAGCTGCAGAATCAGATCAAGGAAGAACAGAAAAAACAGAACGATACGAAGGACCAGAAAAAACAGACGGAAAACAATATCAATTCCCTGAACAATGTAAAAACCTCCCTGCAGGGGGAGTTAAACGGTCTGACGGATGACCTGACGCAGATCAGCAGCCGGCTGGAAGAAATCGAACAGAATATTATCGACAAGAACCAGGAAATTTCCGATACGCAGGAAAAGCTGGAGCAGGCGAAGGAGACGGAGAGCAGCCAGTATGCGGCGATGAAGCAGCGGCTGCGTTATCTTTACCGTGACAATAACCGCACGTATTATGAGATTTTATTCAGTGCGATGACTTTTTCTGAACTGCTGAACCAGAGTATTTATGTGGAAAAGCTCCATGAGTACGACCACCGGATGCTTTTGAGCTACAAAGCGCAGCGGGAAGCGATTGAAGAGATGGAGGCGAAGCTGGAGGAGGAAAAGGCGCAGTTAGATGATCTGCAGGCTCAGGCAAAGGAGCAGCAGGCGAGTATCATGACGAGCGTCAACAACACCAAAAACAGCATCAGCGCCTACAGCGGACAGATTGCGGAAGCACAGGCCCAGGCGGACGCCCTTGGCAATCAGATTGCAGAGCAGGACAAAAATATTGCAGCCCTCAAAAAACAGCTGCAGGAGGAAATCGCAAAATCCCGTCTTGCTGCGAAATCGGCATGGAGGGACATTTCCGAGGTGAGCTTTGCAGAGGGGGACCGGTATCTTCTGGCAAACCTGATCTACTGCGAAGCGGGCAACCAGCCCTATGCGGGGCAGGTAGCAGTCGGGGCAGTGGTCATTAACCGTGTGCTGAGCTCGGTCTATCCGAACACAGTATCCGGTGTAATTTACCAATATAAGCAGTTTGCACCGGTTCTGGACGGACATCTGGCGATTGCACTTGCAAACGACAGCGCGACGGCTGCATGTTATAAGGCAGCAGACGAAGCGATGTCCGGCTATACAAACGTCGGACGCTGCGTATATTTCAGGACACCGATTGAAGGTCTGACCGGCACGCAGATCGGAGGGCATATTTTCTACTAAAAACGGCTGAAATTCCAGATGATCAGCAGACAGTAACTGAAAACGCTGTGCTGTTTATTGCAGCTGCTATGGAATCTAAAATTTTTATAAACAAACAGATGACAGGATGTGTTTGAAGATCCGTCAAAAACAGCAGGAATTTCTGCAGATTTCACAACTGCAAAAATCCTGCTGTTTTTTCATGCCTGCCTATTGCATAAAACGGACGGAAAAACGCGCGGAATCGTCAGGGAAACTGCCAGAAACTGTTAAGACAATGCCAAGAAAACTGGTGGACAAGAAAGTGTAAAATGGGTATAATGGTAGACAGGGATTTCTCCAAAATGGCAGCTTAAAAAGAGCCAGTCAGAGCGAAAATCCCTTGAAAAACCGGTGCATGGCAGGAGGATTTTTGTGGCAAAGCACTCCTTTAACAAAACTGTCTGGCAGTGCCTGACGCTGATTTCACAGTTCGGAATTATGATGCTTGTTCCCACGGGCATGATGTTCGCCCTCGGCTACTGGCTGGATGGCAGGCTCGGGACGCAGTTTTTTGCAATTGTGCTGTTTTTTGTTGGCGTTTTGGCGGGATTTGGGAATATTTACCGGCTGGCGCGGCAAATTTATCAGAAGAAGGACAAAAAGGACAGGGAATGAGAAATTTTTTCAAAAAGATCGATGAAACCGTCCGGGAGATGTGGCTCGGCACTTTTTTGTGGGGATGTCTGTGCGAGCTGGTGTCCGTCTGGTGGGTAAAGGACAGGCTGTACAGCGGTCTTGGCATCTTGATCGGGATGCTGCTTGCCATGGCAGGAATCTGGCACATGTGGAAGGTGCTGGATACAGCGCTGGAGCTCGGGGACGGCGCACAGAAATATGTGACGTCGAAGAATCTTCTCCGGTATGCTGTGGTTTTAGTCGTGTTTGCAGTCCTGATGCTGACACATTTTGCAGACCCGTTAGCGGCGTTTGCAGGTTTGATGGGAATGAAAGCTTCGGCTTATCTGCAGCCTTTTATACGCGGATACAAAGAAAAGAAGAGGAGGTGAGACGATGACGAATGGTATTTTGCTAAATGGTTCGGCTGACATTGATTTTATGATTCACGGCGTCTTTCCCTATCAGTTTTTCGGACAGACGGTGTGGATTACCACAACCCATATCTGTCTCCTGATCGTACTTTTGCTGATCCTTGCGTTTGCGATTGCGGCAAACCGGGCGATGAAGCATGCTTCTGAAGTACCGGGATTTTTCCAGAACATCGTGGAGCTTGTGGTGGAAAAGCTGGACGGCATGGTAAAAATGGTTATGGGAAAGAATGCGGCGAAGTTCGCAAACTATATTGGAACCATATTCATTTTTATCCTGATCAGCAACTTTTCCGGTCTGCTGGGGTTACGTCCGCCGACGGCGGATTACGGCGTTACCCTGCCGCTCGGTCTGGCAACCTTTACGCTGATTCATTACAACAAGCTGAAGCATAAGAAGTTAAAGGGAGCGCTGGCAGAGCTGTGCGATCCGTGGCCAATCTGGGCGCCGATCAATATTATCGGTTATATTGCAGTTCCGGTTTCGCTGTCTTTGCGTCTGTTTGCCAATGTGCTTTCCGGCGTTGTTATGATGGCGCTGGTATACGGACTTCTGCGGGTGATCGCAATCGGCTGGCCTGCAGTGCTGCATGTGTACTTCGATCTGTTTTCGGGAGCAATTCAGACCTACGTGTTCTGTATGCTGACGATGACATACCTTTCTGATGCCATCGGAGAGGAAGGATAAACGAAAATACCAAAACTGTAACACAACAGAAGAATGGAGGATTTATCATGGAATTCAATGAAAACTTTATCTTAGGCTGTTCTGCAATCGGCGCAGGTCTGGCGGTTATCGCCGGTATCGGACCTGGTGTAGGTCAGGGTATCGCAGCTGGTCATGCTGCTGCTGCAGTTGGCAGAAACCCGGGTGCAAAATCCGATATCACCTCGACCATGCTGCTTGGTCAGGCGGTTGCCGAGACAACCGGTCTGTATGGTCTGCTGATTGCGATGCTGCTGCTGTTTGTAAAACCTCTGCTTCCCTGATAAGAGAATAGTTCAAGAAGGAAGGAGGAGGGAAGAGTGCATAATTTAAACGCAGTATTGCTTGCGGCAGAAATGGAGCCCAGACTGTTTGATCTGGATTTCCAGCTGCTTGCGGATTCCCTGCTTACGATCATCGCTGTATTCGTGCTGTTTATTGCATTATCCTATCTGCTCTTTAATCCTGCCCGCAAATTCATGCAGGACAGACAGAATAAGATCGCAGGGGAACTGGATCATGCAAAGACAGCCCAGGAGGACGCCGAAAAGCTGAAAGCAGATTACGAAGCCAGACTTGCCAATGTGGACAAAGAGGCGGATGAGATCTTGAGCGCAGCAAGAGCGAAAGCACTGGCGAATGAAGCGGACATTGTGGCGAAGGCGCGGGAGGAAGCCTCTCGTATTATCGCCCATGCGCATGTGGAAGCCGAACTGGAAAAGAAAAAAGCGGCGGATGAAATTAAGCAGGAGATGGTTGGTTTGGCAATGGATGCGGCTGGCAAGTTTGTCAGAGTTTCCATGGATGACAGAACCAAGAACGCTCTGATTGAAGAGACTCTTGCAGAAATAGGAGAAAATACATGGCTAAGCTAGTGTCACAGGTCTATGCGGAAGCACTGTTTGGCCTGGGCGTAGAGAATGGTCTGCTGGATACGCTTCTGGAGGAGCTAAACGGCATGTGTGAAATTTTAGGGAAAAATCCCCAATTTGTGACACTGCTTGGACATCCGGAGCTGGATCAGAAGGAAAAAACAGCGGTCTTTGACCGGGTATTTGACGGTAAAATCAGCAAAGAACTGAACGGATTTTGCCATCTTCTTCTGGAAAAAGGCAGATTTGGCGAGCTGTTTGCGATCCGTGAGGATTATGAACGCCGCTGTCTGGCTTATCATAAAATCGGAGTCGTGTATGTAACCAGTGCGGAAGAGCTTTCGGATACGCAGAAGGAAAACATCCGTCAGAAGCTTCTGGCTACGACCGACTTTGTATCGCTGCAGATTCATTATCAGGTGGATGCTGCGCTGATCGGCGGACTCAAGATCCAGATCGGCGACCGTGTTGTAGACAGCAGCATCCAGAACAGGCTGAAACGGATGAAAGACAGCCTGATGCGTGTGTCTTTATCCTGAAGCGGACTTACGCAGCAGAAAGAATAACGGGAAGGAAAACCTGTTCCCGTATCCTAGGAAGGGAGTAAAATCCATGAATTTAAGACCTGAGGAAATCAGTTCTGTTATTAAAGAACAGATTGAGCGATATGCCTCCAGGCTGGAAGTATCGGATGTCGGTACCGTTATCTGGGTAGCGGACGGCATTGCCAGAATCCATGGACTGGAGAATGCGATGCAGGGTGAGCTGCTGGCATTCCCCAATGATGTATTCGGCATGGTGCTGAATCTGGAGGAGGACAACGTAGGTGCTGTACTGCTTGGCGCGGGCAGCATCAGTGAGGGTGATCAGGTCCGGACAACAGGACATGTAGTTGAGGTTCCGGCGGGCGACGCGCTGCTGGGACGTGTTGTAAATGCGCTGGGTCAGCCTATCGATGGCAAGGGACCCGTGCAGACGGATGCCTACCGCAAAATCGAGCGTGTGGCAAGCGGCGTTATTACCCGTAAATCCGTAGATACCCCTCTTCAGACCGGAATCAAGGCAATCGATTCCATGGTTCCCATCGGACGCGGACAGCGTGAGCTGATTATCGGCGACAGACAGACCGGTAAGACCGCAATTGCCATTGATACCATCATCAATCAGAAGGGCCAGGGCGTAAAGTGTATTTATGTCGCCATCGGTCAGAAGGCTTCTACCGTAGCTTCCATCGTAAATACGCTGGAAGAGTACGGTGCTATGGCATATACGACTGTCGTAGCTTCTACTGCGAGTGAGCTTGCTCCGCTGCAGTACATCGCACCCTATGCAGGTTGTGCAATGGGGGAAGAATGGATGGAAAAGGGAGAAGATGTGCTGGTCGTTTATGACGATTTAAGTAAGCATGCGGCTGCATACCGTACACTCTCCCTGCTGTTAAAGCGTCCGCCTGGCCGTGAGGCTTATCCTGGCGACGTCTTCTATCTGCATTCCAGACTTCTGGAGCGTGCAGCAAGAATGAATGACGAGCATGGCGGCGGTTCCCTGACTGCATTGCCGATCATTGAGACACAGGCAGGAGATGTTTCTGCATACATCCCGACCAACGTTATTTCTATTACGGATGGTCAGATTTATCTGGAAACGGAAATGTTCCATGAGGGCTTCCGTCCTGCAGTCAACGCCGGTCTGTCCGTATCCCGTGTAGGCGGTTCTGCACAGATCAAGGCGATGAAGAAGATTGCAGCGCCGATCCGTGTCGAGCTGGCACAGTACCGTGAGCTGGCGGCCTTCTCCCAGTTTGGTTCCGAGCTGGATGCAGATACCCGCGAAAAGCTGGCGCAGGGCGAGAGAATCCGGGAGGTATTAAAGCAGCCTCAGTATCAGCCCATGCCGGTAGAATACCAGGTTATCACGCTGTATGTGGCAACCGGAAAATATCTGCTGGATGTAGAGGTTGACCAGATTACCCGGTTCGAACAGGAATTTTTCACATTCCTCGATAAGAAATATCCGGAAGTTCCAAAGGCGATCCGCACCGAGAAAGTGATTTCTGACGAGACGGATGCACTTCTGAAAAAGGCGATCACAGAGTTTAAGGCAGAATTCAAATAGGATGGAGAAGGGCAGGTGACAGGACATGGCTTCCATGAGAGACATTAAGAGAAGAAGAAGCAGTATCCAGAGCACCGGACAGATCACCAGGGCAATGAAGCTGGTTGCCACCGTCAAGCTGCAGAAGGCACGGGAAAAGGCGGAGCATACCAGACCTTATTCCGATGGGGTTTATCAGACCATGCAGTCCATCCTGGAGCGTTCTGCCGGGATCAGCCATCCGTATCTGCAGGGCGGGGATAACCCGCGCAAGGCAGTGATCGTGATGACATCCAACCGCGGACTTGCGGGCGGCTATAATGCGAATGTGGTCAAGCTGATCACACAGGGAAATTTTGACCTGAAGGAGCTTGACATTTATGCTGTCGGCAAAAAGGGCAAGGACGCGCTGCAGCGTGCAGGCTGCAAGATCAGCCTGGACTGCTCGGATATCTGCGAGGAACCTACCTATGCGGATGCGGCTGCTTTGGGCAGACGCGTTCTGACAAGCTTTGCACAGGGCGAGGTAGGCGAAATCTGGCTGGCCTATACTTCTTTTATCAATACAGTTGTGCATGAACCCAGGCTGATCCGTCTGCTTCCGGTTTCGAAAGAGGACGTGGATGAAAAGGTGGAACGGGAGGGTTCTGCAGGCTTAAAGCTTCAGATGAACTTTGAAGCGGAGGAAGAAAGCATTCTGGAAATGCTGATTCCCAAATATATGATCAGTATGATTTACGGCGGACTGCTGGAAGCAGCTGCCAGTGAAAACGGCGCGCGGATGCAGGCGATGGATTCTGCAACGGGCAATGCTGAGGAAATGCTGGAAGATCTGACGCTGCTGTACAACAGAGCGCGTCAGGGCGCGATCACCCAGGAGCTGACCGAAATTATCAGCGGTGCTGCGGCGATCGGCTAGCCGGCAGAATAGGAAACAAGGAGACAGTTTATGGCAGCAGAAAAAATTGGAAGGATCACACAGGTCATCGGTGCCGTACTGGATATTCGCTTCCAGGCGGGTGAGCTTCCGCTGATCAATGAGGCGATCCGGATTAAGCGTGAGGACGGCGGCGAGCTGGTTGCCGAAGTTTCCCAGCATCTGGGAGACGATACGGTAAGATGTATTGCCATGGGTTCGACAGACGGTCTGCGCAGAGGAATGGAAGCAATCGCAACCGGCGCTGCGATCAGTGTTCCGGTGGGAGAAAATACTCTGGGACGCATGTTCAACGTACTGGGTCAGCCGATTGACGAAAAACCGATGCCGGAGGGCGTCAGCTTTGAGCCGATTCACCGCAGCGCACCGAAATTTGAGGATCAGTCGACAAAAGCGGAAATGCTGGAAACCGGTATTAAAGTCGTTGACCTGCTTTGCCCCTATCAGAAGGGTGGTAAGACCGGTCTGTTCGGCGGCGCCGGCGTAGGCAAAACCGTACTGATTCAGGAGCTGATCCGTAATATTGCAACAGAGCACGGCGGCTACTCTGTATTTACCGGTGTAGGCGAGCGTACCAGAGAAGGCAATGACCTGTATTATGAAATGAAAGAATCCGGGGTTATCGATAAGACAACCATGGTATTCGGACAGATGAATGAGCCCCCCGGGGCAAGAATGCGCGTCGGTCTGACCGGTCTGACAATGGCAGAATATTTCCGTGATCAGGGCGGTAAGGATGTGCTGTTGTTTATTGATAATATTTTCCGTTTCACGCAGGCAGGCTCTGAGGTATCCGCTCTGCTGGGACGTATGCCCTCTGCGGTAGGATATCAGCCTACCCTGCAGACGGAAATGGGCGCTCTGCAGGAGCGTATCACATCCACCAAGAATGGTTCCATCACATCGGTTCAGGCAGTTTATGTGCCTGCGGATGACCTGACGGACCCTGCACCGGCAACGACATTTGCTCATCTGGATGCGACAACAGTGCTTTCCCGTTCCATTGTAGAGCTGGGTATTTATCCTGCGGTTGATCCGCTGGAGTCTACCTCCCGCATTCTGGATCCCAGAATCGTCGGCGAGGAGCATTATCGTGTAGCCAGAGGCGTACAGGAGATTCTGCAGAAGTATAAAGAACTGCAGGATATCATTGCGATCCTCGGTATGGACGAGCTTTCCGAAGAGGATAAGCTGGTTGTATCCAGAGCGCGTAAAGTACAGCGTTTCCTGTCTCAGCCATTCTTTGTAGCTGGACAGTTTACCGGTCTGCCGGGCAAATATGTGCCGATTTCGGAGACCATCCGCAGCTTTTCCGAAATTCTGGAAGGCAAGCATGATGATATTCCGGAGAGCTACTTCCTGAATGCAGGAAGCATCGATGACGTGCTGGCGCGGGTACAGGAAAAATCCGCAGAGAAATGAGGTCGGCATGGCAGAGGAAAAAACCTTTCTGATCAAAATTATCACGCCGGAGCGTGTGTTCTATGAGGGAACAGCGATCATGGCAGAATTTAATACTTCGGAGGGAGAGATCGGTGTTTACGCCGGTCATATCCCCCTGACGGTAATTTTAAAGCCCGGTGTTTTGACCCTGACGGAAGAGTCTGGAAAGAAAAAGGCCGCGCTTCACACCGGTTTTGCAGAGATTTTGCCGGATCAGATTTCGATTCTGGCAGAAGCGGCAGAGTGGCCCGGTGAGATCGATATCAAAAGAGCAGAGGCTGCCCAGAAGAGGGCGGAAGAAAGACTGCAGGCCCATAGCCCCGATACGGATATGGCGCGTGCGGAGACAGCTCTTTTACGAGCCGTTGCAAGAATTGAGGCGCTGCGTTGACAGCGCCTCTTTTTCCTAAAATAATATTGAAAAAAAGCGGAAGCAGCTTAAAAATAGCTGCAAACCGAAAGAATAGATGGATGCAGCCTGTGGGAGGAAGATCATGCAGAAAAGAATTTTGGACATTTTGCAAAATACGCAGAAGGTAATTATCGGAAAAGAACGGGTGACGAAGCTGCTGCTGACTGCTTTGCTGGCGGATGGACATGTGCTTTTGGAGGACGTGCCCGGAACAGGGAAAACAAGACTTGCCAAAGCACTGGCTGCCAGTCTCGGAATTGAATTCGGAAGAATTCAGTTTACACCGGATATGCTTCCAGCGGATATCACAGGCTTACATATTTATGACAGAGAGAGCGGAAAATTTGTGCTGAACAAAGGACCTGTTTTTACTAATATTTTATTGGCAGACGAGATCAACCGCGCGACGCCTCGGACACAGGCGGGTCTTCTGGAGTGTATGGAGGAGCGACAGGTCACTATCGACGGAAAAACACAGAAATTAGAGCCGCCGTTTTTCGTAGTGGCGACAGAAAATCCGGTGGAGACTGCGGGAACCTTCCCTCTTCCGGAAGCGCAGATGGACAGATTTCTGATGAAGCTGTCCATGGGGCTGCCTACGAGAGAAGAAGAGGTGCAGATCCTGGATACGTATATGACGGAGGATCCGTTAAAGAAGCTGGCAGCGGTGATGGATCAGGAGACCCTTGAGAGAATGCAGAAGGAAGCGATGGAGGTGTATGTGCACCCGACAGTGCGAGGCTATCTGGCGGATCTGTCAGCGGCAACGAGAAGCAGCGACCAGACTGTGATGGGGGTCAGTCCCAGAGGAACGATCGCACTGATGCGTGCCTCCAGGGCGTGGGCATATCTGGAAGGCAGAAGTTTTGTGACACCGGATGATGTCAAAGCGGTGGCCGGACCGGTCATGGCACACCGCGTGGTGCTTTCCTATGGACAGAATCGTTATGCAGATGCGCTGCGTCTGATAGAGGAAATTTTAAACACTGTGCCGGCTCCGACAGAAGATTTTTCGATTGCATAAGCGTATCAGAAAGGGCATAACGGTATGGTTATAATATGGATAATTCTGGGAGCCCTGCTGCTGTGGGAGATTCAGTCTGTATGGTATGCAAAGCACTGGGATGAGGAGCTGTTTGTATCCCTGGCCTTTTCCCGTAAAAGTACAGTGCGCGGGGAGAGCTGTGAGCTTTTGGAAACGATTGAAAACAGGAAACTTTTGCCGTTGCCTGTCCTGAAAGTAAAATTTCAGGTGTCGAGGCAATTGGCATTTGAGGACGCCGGAACGGAGAGCAGTGTAACGGATCAATATTACCGGAATGATGTTTTTTCGGTGCGTCCCTATACCAGGCACATCAGAAGTCTGCGGTTTACCTGTAAAAAAAGAGGATTTTACCGGATCAACGGCCTGGACGTTGTGGCGGGAGATCTGTTTTTGACCCATGAGCTGCCCAAAAGCCTGCCGGTGGATTCTCAGCTGTATGTCTACCCCAGACCATTTCGGGGAATGGATTTTAACGGCGCGCTGCGGCAGTTGAACGGCGAGGTTGCGACGAAACGGCATTTGCAGGAGGATCCTTTTGAATATCTGGGGATCCGGGAATATACGCCACGGGATACGCTGCGGGATGTAAACTGGAAAGCGACCGCAAGAAGCGGGGAATTAAAGGTCAATCAAAAGGGCTGCACCGCCCAGCGCTCTGTCCGGCTGGTGGTAAATCTGGAGGATGGTGCGATTTTACGTCAGGAGGATCTGCTGGAAGCTTCGATTGAAATGGCGGCAGCGGCAGCGGAGCTGTTTATCGGACAGGGCATCAGAACCTCTCTGGAAACCAACGGACCGGATCTTTTGACAAAAGAGGCGGTCTGCCTGAAAGCGTCCTGCGGCGCGGGCCATCTGGACAGCATTTTCCGTGGACTTGCCCGGATAGACTTGGAGAAGCCGGCACCTTCCTTTGAACCGATCCGGGAGCGGTTGGAAGAAATGGAAGACAGGGAAAGCCTTTGTACGATTTTCTTTTCTGCGGATGCACGACCGGAATTTCAGCAGCTGCTGGAAAAATTCAGGAAAGAAAAACGGGAATTTATCTGGTTCTGTCCGGTAAACCGTATAGTTCGGCCGGAAATAAATGCCGGTATCCGCCCTTATACCCGTTTGATTGATGTGGAAGAAGGAGGGCGGTTATGAAACAGAATCTGCAAAGAACCTCGGAGTGGATCGAACTCTTTTTAAACTATGCAGTGGTTTTCTGCATCGAAATTGCACTCAATGCACTGATCGGGGATCGTGTGCCGGTGGGTGTGTGGCTGGCTGCAGCCCTGTACCCTGTCTGCTTTTATCTGTTCCGTAAAAAGCTGAAGCATTTCTGGGTATTCTTTCTATTGCATCCGGCAGTCGTTGTATTTGCAACGCTGATGGTAAAGAGCTGGCCGGTAGGTGCAGTTGCGATTGCGGTGCTTGGTGTATTTTATGGTCTGCATTCCATCCGCCTTCGAGTGCATCAGGTGATACAGGAACGGGAGTTCCCGCTGCCTGCAGCGGCAGTGGTGGTGATCGCAGCATTTTTGGTCTGCAGCTATAAGCAGTCCCAGACGGATTGTATGCTTGTTTTGGGAAGCTTTTTTGTATGGCTGCCCGGAATACTGATCAAGCGCTATGCGGATAATTATCTTTCTTATGTAAAAATAAACGCGGGCAGTGCCGGTGTGATTCCGGAAAAAAATATTTTCCGGACGGGAATTATTGTTGTGGCACTGTATTCCGTAGTCTGTGTCGCCCTACTGATTGTGTGCTGTACGACACCTCTTGTGGATAAGCTGACCGAAGGTGCCATATGGCTGGGGAAAATACTTCGATGGTTGATCGTATGGCTGCTGACAATGCTTTCCCGAAAACCGGAGAAGGCTGTTGAGCAGGCAACAGTGAGTGTGCCGGAAATGGAAATGGGCTGGGGAGAGTTCGAGGAGGTCCGCCCCACACCGGTTTGGATAGAAGTGCTTGGAAAGCTTGTTTTCTGGTCAATTGTGGTGGCATTGATCGTCGCAGTGCTTGTGAGCATTGTCCTTTTGTTCCGCTGGATGATCAAAAGCTTCTATCAGACTGGCAGGGGACGTAAGGAGACTCTCGAAGCTGGCGTAGAAGAAAAAACGGAGTCCATCGCCTATAGGGAGAAACGGAAAAGAGCACAGCTTTTTATCGGTATAGAGCCATCTGCGAAGATCCGGCGGGCCTATAAAAAGACCATAGAAGGCGCCTTTGGCAGGCGGCAAAAGAAAAAGGAACAGGAAAGGAAAGAGGCAGTGTGGCTGGGGTTGGCAAACAGCCTGACTGCGCAGGAGCTGACCCGGCAGGCATGGGGGGACACCGGACATGAAGACTGGGAGCAGCTGACGGAGTTGTATGAGCAGGCGCGCTATGGCGGCACAGAACCGGAGCGGGAGCAGGCGCGGGCGGCTGTAAAACTTTCCGGGAAGATTCTGCATATGATAAAGAAAAAATAACAGCCGGGGGATGCAGATGAACTATTACCCCAAAATACTTCCCTTTTATATGACCTATCCGATGCCTTTGATATGGGAGGAAGAGGATACGGTCATGCGCGATCTGGAATATCTGCAGGAGCTTTATCCGAGGCAGGCAAAAAAGTACCGCAAACGGATCGAAGAGCTGCTGGAACGGTTTGACAGTGAAGGCAGCGTCCTTTATGATGAATATCCGGACAGAATGACCCTGTATAAAATGGCGCAGGACATTTATGCGGTGCTGGAGCAGGAGGAAAAACGCGAGCAGGCAGAGGCTGCGGCAGTGGCGGCCGCGCCTGCGGACGGTGGAGAAGTGAGCATGACAGGCGATAGCATATCTGCAGGCGCTGCGATGAACCCTGCGGTCAGAATAGCAGAGGCTGCGGCGCCGCTTGGTCCTGAAAGCATGGAGCTGATTCAGGTTCTGCTCTACGGAGAAATTTTCAGACGCAGGCAGAAAAGGGGCTTTCGGAAATTTTAAGTTGTACAGAAGAGAATAAAGCTTTACAATAGAGCCGGAAGAAGATAATATGCTTCTTCCGGTTTTATTATCGTATAGGAAACTTCGTTTCCATACGATAATAAACGCTCTACGAGGATGCGCACTCGGCGCAAGGGTAGATGGTTGCTGAAGCAACCGCGCCTCGGCGCGAGAATGTGCCAAGGCACATTCTTTTTTCAGGGAGAAAAGAAGATGAACAAAGTAAGACAGCTGTTGGAAGAGAGCCTGACCGGCGGGCTTTACCAGATGACATTGAGTGGCGCCACCGGCGAAGCGACGGGGTGCAGCAAAAAGAAAATTCGCCCGGTTCTGTTAAAGGACAGGCTTTTGTTTCAGATCACCGCATATCGCGGGACGCAGGTATTTCATGAAAATCACACGGCGGAGGAGGCAGCAGCGATTCTGGAAGCCGATCTTTCGGGCAGCTTTAAACAGCTGCAGATTGAGACAACCTCTTTTGAGGCGACGGTGCTGGTAAGCAAAAAAGGAAAAATGACGGTGCGCAAAAAGCAGCGCAGCGTTTCGGAAGATAACGTTAAGGTTTCGTTGTCCCACAACAGAAAGAAACGCTATATTCTGGAAGAAGGACGTCCGGTTCCCTTTCTGGTGGATCTGGGAGTGCAGACCAAAGAAGGAAAAGTGATAACGTCGCGGTACGATAAGTTCCGTCAGATCAACCGTTTTCTGGAGTTTATTGAGGACATCTGGCCACTCCTGCCCAAGGATCGTCCGGTGCATATTATTGACTTTGGCTGCGGTAAGTCTTATCTGACTTTTGCCATGTATTATTATCTGCATGAATTAAAGGGACTGACACTGGAAGTGACGGGACTTGATCTGAAAAAAGACGTGATCGTGCATTGCAACGAGCTGGCGAAGAAATATCATTATGAAGGGCTTTCGTTTTTACATGGAGATATTGCGGATTATACGGGAACGGACAGCGCGGACATGGTTGTGACGCTGCACGCCTGCGACACGGCGACCGATTATGCCCTGTATAAGGCGATGAAATGGCATGCGGGTGTTATTTTATCCGTGCCCTGCTGTCAGCATGAGGTCAATAAGCAGATCGCATGTGAGCCGCTGGAGGGCGCGCTGAAATATGGTTTGATCAAAGAGCGGCTTTCGGCATTGTTTACAGATGCCCTGCGAGCCGATCTGCTGGAAGAAAATGGCTATGATACCTAGGTGTTGGAGTTTATCGATATGGAGCATACTCCTAAAAATATCCTGCTTCGTGCAGTGCGCAGAGTAGACGCAGGGATGGCGGATGAACAGAGCGGTTTGACGGAAGCAGAGCAGAAGTCCGGGCAGTGCTGCAAAGAGCCGGGATATCAAGAGCCGAATAGCAAAAGGCTGGCGGAAACTCTGCAGATCCATACGACGCTGCAGAAGCTTCTGGAAGGAGAGTTGGTTTGAAGAAAACGGTTATCAAGGGCATTGCCTTTGTTGTGATATTTGTGATTTCGCTGGTTGTGATCAGCATGGTCGCCAATCAGGGAAATGGGGATATGACTGCACCGATGTCGGCGGCCAGTCTGCCCACAATGGCAATTGTGGAAGACGGTCAGGAAATCAATCAGATGTACGGATATACAATGCAGATGGATACGGCGGATATGCGGGAAAGCATTACGCCGATCAAAACAGCGCGTCAGATCAACGCAGTGGTGCACGGGTACGGTACGGAAATTGCGGGCGTTTCCTATGAGCTGCGCAGCATCGACGGAAGCCGTCTGATTGAAAATACGGAGCTGACCGGGACGCAGGAGGGAGACGACCTGTATCTTTCCTTCCGGTTAAAGGATTTGATGAAAGAGGGCGAGGAATATAGCCTGATTTTTCTGGTGAATCTGGATGAAAGCAGACAGGTGCGTTATTATACGCGGGTCATCCAGGCGGATTATTACCTGACGGAAAAACTTGATTTCGTGACGTCTTTTTCGGATGCGACCTTTGATGCAGAGGTTTTTGCGGAAAAAGGCTATGCCAAAAAGCTGGAAACGAATTCAGATGGCGACAATTCCTCTTTTGCCCATGTGGACATTCATTGTACGTCGTCCCAGGTAACCTGGGGAAGCCTGGATGTGACGCGGATAGAGAAGCCGCAGATCTGGGTAAAAGAAATCGCACCGCAGACAGCTTCCTTTGTTTTGAGCTATCCGGTGTCTTATACAGAGGGAGGCAGTCAGGTCAGCGCGTCCGTGACGGAGTATTACCGGGTGCGTTATACAGGGGACACAATGTACCTGCTGGATTATGAACGGACTGCCACACAGTATTTTACGGAAAAATCATCAAGATTTACGGAAAGCGGATTACAGCTTGGAATTACAGATAAAAATGTCGTCATGAAAGAAAGCGATGGCGGAAATGTATTTGCCTTTGTACAGGCTGGAGCGCTTTATGTATACAACAGTGCTGACAATCGCCTGGCGCGGCTGCATTCTTTCCGGGACGAGGACAACGACGATCTGCGGGCGCGCTATGAAAACCACAGCTATGAGGTTTTGCAGGTCGATGAAACCGGAAACGTGACGTTTCTGGTATACGGTTACATGAACCGCGGCCGTCACGAGGGCGAGTGTGGTGTTTCGGTCTGCTACTACAGCAGTACACTGAACGTGACAGAGGAAATGGTGTTTATTCCTTATAATAAAAGTGCCGGGCTGTTAAAAGCTGATCTGGAAACGCTTTCTTATGTAAATGGTAAAAACGACCTCTATCTGATGGTGGACGGCAATATCTGGCATATCGGGCTGGAGGACAAGTCCAGCGAAATCGTAGTTTCCGGGATTAGCACGGCTGGCTGCAGGGTTGCGGAAAACGACAGTATGCTGGTATGGCAGAAGGATCTGAAGGATTATGGCAGCACGCTGGAATTCATGAATTTAAACAGCGGAAAGCTGACGGAACTCAAGGCGGGCGAAGGCAATTTTATTCAGGCGCTCGGCTTTATGGGGGAAGACCTGATCTACGGAATTGCGTCTGCAGAGCAGGTGCAGGAGGATGCGGTCGGCAATCAGCTGTTCCCGATGCATCAGATCAGGATCCAGGATTTTGAGGGAAATATTTTAAAATCCTATGAGCAGGCAGGGGTTTATGTGACGGGCTGCCGGATTGAGGAAAACCAGATCAGTCTGGAACGGATTTCCCTTGCGGACGGAAGGGTGACGGAGCTTTCGGAGGATCAGATTTTATATAATGATGAGATACCGGAGAGCAAAAATTATGCGGAGACAGCGTCCACGCAGGAGACGGAAAATATCGTGCGAATTGTATTAAATTCCGTTCCGGATGCCAAAAAGGTCAAAATCCTCACTCCGAAGGAGGTCATCTTTGAAGGAAGCCGGGAAATTGTACTGAACGGGGAAGAGGATCAGAACCGCTATTATGTATATGGACAATATGGTGTGATCGGAATCGAAAAAGACCCTGCCGCAGCGGTGCGCAGAGCTTATGAAGCAGCTGGCGCGGTAACGGACGAGACGGGCAGATATTTGAACAAACGCGACCGCCTGCACAGCTCGAACCAGATCATGGCGATTGATGGGGACTATGCGGACAATGAAAGAAGCAGCCTTGCGGTGTGCCTGGATACGATTTTCCAGTATGAGGGAATGGTGAAAAACAGCTCCTCGCTGCTGGCAGCCGGGCAGGACGTGCTGACGATTCTGGAAGAAAATTTAGACAATCGGACGGTGTTAAACCTCCAGGGCTGTACGTTGGATATGGTGTTATATTATCCTGACCGGGAAATCCCGGTGCTTGCAGTGATGCAGGACGGCAGTGCAGTGCTGGTAATCGGCTTCAACGAGCAGAATGTCGTTTTGATGGACCCGCTGACCGGAGCTGTCTACAAAAAGGGCATGAACGACGCGCGGAGCATGTTTGAAGAAAACGGGAACCGGTTTATTGCATATTCATGACAATAGAATGCTCGCAGAGCGTGCATTCTATTGCAGGTAAAGAAAAAAGGTATCGTAACCTCCAAAAAGCAGGAGAACGATACCTTTTTTGTGTTTTTGCCGTTTAAACGGGGAACAACTGGTTTTTGTATTTTTTCAGCGCAGCCAACAGAATCAGTCCGAAGATACCGCAGGAAATGATTTCCCCTGCCGTTACGGTAATCACGGAAAACCACATCGGAAGGATGCCGTAAGCGTATTTTAACACAGGCGGGATAATTACGGCGTTTGCCAGGATAGGCGGCAGAGGGGACAGCCAGGTGAAAAGCTTTTTCTGCTTTTCGTCCTTGCCGAGGGCTGCTTTTCCAAGCATCCATGTGCCGATTGCACCGATCAGGGTTGCAAGGGAACCAAAAATGATATCGGGCAGCATGGCACCGGTCACGAGGTTGGCGATCAGACAGCCGATAAAGAGTCCGGGAACTGCGGCGGGAGTCAGAAAGGGAAGGACGGTAAGGGCTTCCGAGAAGCGGACCTGAATGTTGCCGCTGGCGATGCCGAGGGCATTGGCGATCATCGTAAGAACGACGTAGAGGGCAGCAATCATCGCTGCCTGTGTGAGGTACAGAACATTTTTGTTTTTCATTTGTTTTCTCCTTTAGTTTTGTTTTACGAGTGGAAGGTCACGAACACTCGGTATGATTCATGACGATAGAATTTTGCAGAGCGCATATTCTGTTGTCATGCCTGTACAATCATATAGCAGGAAACGCAGATTGGCAAGCAGAAAATTACAGGTAGGGGTATTGAAGGGGGAAGATGCCGTTCACTCGCACCATTCGCAAAAGCGCATCTTCGATGCTTTCCGCTGCTTCGCAGCTCATTTTTGCTCATAAAATGGTGCTCCCTTCGTGGTTTCTTGTGCACAGATTCTCATGCGAGCATGGAATCTGCGCACAAGAAACCACGAGTGAACTGTAATTAAATATTTTCGATTCCCTTTTTCATCAGTCTGTTATATGCTAAGAATATACTTTTTATTTCATAGGAAAATGCGTCCTATGAAATAAAAACGCCTCGTGCGGATCGCACTGCAGCGGAATGGAAGAATGTCGCTTGCGCGACCCGTCGCAGGCGGAGAATCCTGCTTCGCAGGATTCTTTTTTACAAAAAAGTGGATGCGCCGGCGCATGCAGACGGGCTGTGGCAGCACATTCGATCAAGGGAAAGGACAGGGAAAAAACATGAGGGATTATCAGACTTATATCGGGGAAATCTGTGATACACTTTTGTTTCCGGCAGAGGCGAAGGTGACAATGGAACAGGCGTGGGAGAAAATCTGCGCAAATGCGGCGGCAAAAGAAACGTTTCTGAAATGGCTGCTCGTATACGAGGCGGACGGCAAGCTGGATTATAAAGAGGTATTAAAGGCGGCAGACACTGCGGCAAAGGAAGCAGGGATTGCATCCTATACGGCGGATCTGTTGATTTATCTGCTGATGACGGCGCACTTAAAGGAGCGGTATCAGGAAAAAGGAATTTCAGAGCAGATCTGGCTGGATTCCTGTATGGATTTAAACTGGAAGCTGCATGAATGCCGCAAAATGTATGGAATCTGGGGAAGCTTTGTATCGTGGTGGTTTGACGGTTTTTTTGAGATGACACGGTTTGCACTGGGCAGACTGCAGTTTGAGCTGATGGATTTCCCGGAAAGCTATGAAAAGACCGGACATGTGCGCCCGGAAGGCATGACAAAGGTCATCAATATGCACATTCCGTCCTGTGGACCGTTGAAAAAAGAGGGTTGCGAGGCATCGTTTCGGCAGGCGGCAGCGTTTTTTGCGGACGCGTTTCCGGGAGAGAAAATCGCGTTTTTCTGTGAATCATGGCTGCTGTATCCGCGCCATCGCGAATTTTTAAGCCCGGATTCCGGAATTGTGCAGTTTATGTCCTTTTTTGACATTTACAAAACGGAAGAAGGGGATGGCGATCTGTGGAGAATTTACAACCGGGAATATGATGGAAACCCGGAAACCCTGCCGGAGGAAACCACGATCCAGCGCGGTTACAAGAAACTGTTGCTTTCGGGCGGACATGCCGGATACGGAGAGGGAATTTTCTTCCGAAAAAAGAAAGAAATGTTGTAAACGGTGGTGCACAGGCACAGGGAAGGTTCATACATTGTAAAAAGTACGAAAACAGAAGAGGAAACAGTTGCGACACCCAAAAAGCATGGTATAATGAGAATATTGTGGCGTAAAGTGTTCTGCGGACAGCTGCAGAATACGGAAGAACAAAAAGCGCTTCATTGTACACAGGAGGAGAATTTATGTTGAAAAAAGCACCCATGAAGTTTGACAAAGAGCTTTTTAAGGGTACCGTACTGAACAATATCAAGACTCTTTACCGCAGAACGCTGGAAGAAGCTACCGAACAGCAGATTTTTCAGGCAGTATCCTATGCGATTAAGGACGTTGTTGTAGACAACTGGATGGCGACTCAGAAAGAGTACGAAAAAAAAGATCCGAAGATCGTCTACTATATGTCCATGGAGTTCCTGATGGGTCGTGCGCTGGGCAACAATCTGATTAACCTGCGCGCTTATAAAGAAGTGGCGGAGGCTCTGGACGAGCTTGGCGTAGATTTAAACCTTGTCGAGGATCAGGAGCCCGATCCCGCGCTGGGTAACGGCGGTCTGGGACGTCTGGCAGCATGCTTTTTGGATTCTCTTGCAACCTTAAACTATGCGGCATACGGCTGTGGTATCCGTTATCGTTACGGTATGTTCCGTCAGGAGATCCGCGATGGTTATCAGGTAGAAGTGCCGGACAACTGGCTGGCTGACGGCTATCCCTTTGAACTGCGCCGTCCCGAGTATGCAAAAGAAGTAAAGTTCGGCGGCTGGGTAAGCTCTTATGTGGATGAAAACGGCCGCACCATTTTCAAGCAGGAAGGCTATCAGTCCGTACAGGCTGTTCCTTACGATATGCCGATCGTCGGCTATGGCAACGGCATTGTCAACACCCTGAGAATCTGGGATGCGCAGCCGGTAGAGTGCTTCAGCCTGGATTCCTTTGACAAGGGAGATTATCAGAAAGCCGTAGAACAGGAAAACCTTGCACGCAATATCGTTGAGGTTCTGTATCCCAACGATAACCATTATGCAGGTAAGGAGTTGCGCTTAAAACAGCAGTATTTCTTTATTTCTGCATCTGTACAGGAAGCAGTAGACAAATATATGCGCACCCATACAGATCTGCATAAGTTCCATGAAAAGGTCGCATTCCAGTTAAATGATACCCATCCGACCGTTGCAGTTGCAGAGCTGATGCGTGTCCTGATGGATGACTATGATTTGTCCTGGGACGAAGCATGGGAAATCACCTGCAAGACCTGCGCATACACCAATCATACGATCATGTCCGAAGCGCTGGAAAAATGGCCTATCGAGCTGTTCTCCCGTCTGCTTCCCAGAATTTATCAGATCGTAGAAGAGATCAACAGAAGATTCGTTCTGCGCATTCAGCAGATGTATCCTGGCAATCAGGAGAAGATCCGCAAAATGGCGATCATCTACGACGGACAGGTTAAGATGGCGCATCTGGCAATCGTAGGCGGTCATTCCGTAAACGGCGTTGCACGCTTACACACTGAGATCCTGGAAAAACAGGAGCTGAGAGACTTCTACGAAATGATGCCGGAGAAGTTCAACAACAAGACAAACGGTATCACACAGAGAAGATTTTTACTGCATGCAAATCCGCTGCTGGCTGACTGGGTAACGGATCATGTCGGAGACGAGTGGATCACAGATCTGCCGGCACTTTCCAAGCTTCGCATTTATGCGGACGATGAAAAAGCTCAGCAGGAATTCATGAACATCAAATATCAGAACAAGGTTCGCCTTGCAAAATATATCCGTGAGCACAACGGTATCGAAGTGGATCCAAGATCCATCTTTGACGTACAGGTAAAGCGTCTGCATGAGTACAAACGTCAGCTGATGAATATCCTGCACATCATGTACCTGTACAACGAGTTAAAGGATCATCCGGATATGGATTTCTATCCGAGAACCTTTATCTTCGGCGCAAAGGCTGCTGCAGGCTATAGAAATGCGAAGCTGACTATCAAGCTGATCAATAGCGTGGCGGATGTTATCAACAACGATCCGGTTGTAGATGGCAGAATCAAGGTTGTCTTCATCGAAAACTACCGCGTATCCAATGCGGAGTGGATTTTCGCAGCGGCAGATGTATCTGAGCAGATTTCCACCGCCAGCAAGGAAGCTTCCGGTACCGGCAACATGAAGTTCATGTTAAACGGTGCGCTGACCCTGGGCACGATGGACGGTGCGAACGTCGAGATCGTAGAAGAGGTCGGCAAGGAAAATGCCTTCATCTTCGGCCTGAGCGCAGAGCAGGTTATCCAGTACGAAAACTACGGCGGCTACAACCCGATGGATATCTTCAACAACGATCAGGATATCCGCCGTGTGCTGATGCAGCTGATCAACGGGACCTATTCCCCTCAGGATCCCGAGCTGTTCAGACCGCTGTATAACTCCCTGTTAAATACGCAGGACACTGCGAAGGCAGATACTTACTTCATTCTGGCGGACTTCAAGTCCTATGCAGAAGCACAGCGCCGCGTAGAAGCAGCTTATAAGGATGAGAAGAACTGGGCAAAGAGCGCGCTCTTAAATGTAGCGTGCGCAGGCAAGTTCAGCTCTGACCGTACGATCGAAGAGTACGAGCGCGATATCTGGCATCAGGAAAAAGTGATTCTTCCGAGCAAGCCGGAACTGTCGAAATAAACAGAATGATAAAGTAAACTACGTTTTTAACGGAGTATAGTGTGAAAAATAAGCGTGATCGCTTATTTTTCACACAGCTATTTGTGCCGCAGGCGTCACAAAGTAGCTATGATCGCAGAGCCGAACTGGACG
>JABLTO010081534.1_pt1 | contig 31625 bp, 31 predicted proteins | sample 7160091 | NCBI WGS metagenome assembly JABLTO01 (sample SAMN14651225, study PRJNA627086) | human gut metagenome | isolation source: feces | host: Homo sapiens
ACGGCACTTGACCGCCGCACGGCAAAATTGACACCAATCTCCCGGCGTGTCCACCATAAAAACCCTAGAGTTTATGTGGCTCTAGGGTTTTTGTTTTTCACAATTTTAAAATTTGTTAGCAATTTGCCAGTAACATCAAACCCCATCCGATCGGTATCGGGGTCCGTTTCCTGTAAATATCAGCGAATAAAAAGGGCGGGATTCTCCCCTTTTTTGGGGTGAAAAAAGGAAATCTCTCCATGATAAAACGATAAACTTTCCCTGTTTCCCATTTTTTACTTTTCACCAGTTTGCCATCATACGCCATGGGGATTGAGCATTCTCTCCTATAACGTATCCGCCTATTGGTCTTTCCTGCCGATCGACAGGAAACCTGATTTTTTCGCATGCAAAAACAGCTGAGCCTGATCCGATTCTTTCGGATGGCACTGCTGTTTTTTGTCAGACATCGTGCGATTTTGCGCTGTCAGGCCTTTGTTTTCCCAGGCAAAAACTTCTCCCGATTCATTGGTGAATGCGCCAACCAAGCACCGCCGGGCAATGGGCAGATCACCACGCAGGCATCACAGCCAAAACAAAGCAACACCCAATTTTTGTTTTACCATTCTTCTCTCTGCTCTTGTAATTTTCAATCTTCCTGACCGGAGAAACCCTCCCGCCAAAAGGCAACGATGCGCCCGATTTCTTCCAGTGCCGCTTCTGCTTTTTTGAGTTGAATTTTCAGCTGTTCACACTCCGGATCGGGCTCGGGTTCTGGTTCCGGCTCTGGCTCTGGTTCCGGCTCTGGCTCTGGTTCCGGAGTCAGATGATTCAGACCTGCACGGCGAATGATGGTCGGATAGTCTTTATAGGCATAGTCCACATCACAGTTTCCGCTCAGCCCCGGCACTTGGCCGCGTATCGTATAATCCCGCCCAAAAACGCCCTGGCTGCCGACTATGCCGTGCTGCCAGATACCGTATGGCCCAGGGTATTTCATCGGGTCGCGATAATCAGCCACCCATACGTCATAGGCGGAAAGAGCTTCCATATCCAGATAGCCCTGCAAAAAGTTAGCAAAGCTGTAAATCCCGGTGTAATAGCCGTAAGCTTCCATTTGAGAGAGAAACGCCTGACAAATTTGTGTATTCAACTGTTTTCCCGCAGTCAAATTCCACTGGTCTTCTATGTCGAACCATACCGGATAATTGATGGTTCCATAGTTACTCAGCAATGTATGAAGCTTTTCAGCAGCAATGTGCGCTGCCTCGGCGGAACGGTCATAGGAATAAACATATACGCCGATATCCAACCCTGCCGCAGCAGCTCCGGCCATATTTTGGGCAAACCGCTTGTCCTCGGTCAGCCCTCCCGCATAATGGGTCCAGCCCGCACGGATGATTACAAAATCAATGCCCGACGCTTTGACTTGCTGCCAGTCTATCGCGCCGTTGATGTTTGCCACATCAATACCGTTTTGCATCATATTTTCTCCTTTGCCTGATAATCAAATTTTGTATCATTTTATGCTTTCGGCAAAATAGAAGTTCCTTTTTGTGCCGCACATTTTTTGTTACAGAAAAAAGATATTCCAGACCTAATATTGAGGATCAACATAACAATATTAAGAGCCATGCTGCTTTTGATTTTTCCGCAGATGCGAAGAAAATTATCAACAGCAAAGACCATCGTTGTAAAAGGCGAGGCTATCGCATATACCCGTATATACTGTATCGCCAAATCTGCCAGCTCTTTCTCTGCTCCCATGAACTGCATAAGCCATGGTGCGGCGAAAAAGAATATCACGCCTGTAATGATAATCATCAAGCACGAGCAGGTGAAATAATTGTTTGCTTCATCATTTTCTTTTTTGCCTAAAAAGATGGAAATATTGACCGAAGAGCCCACACCGATTAAATCCGCCAGCGAGAAATTGATCAGTACAAATGGAAACGCCGGATTAAGAGCGGCGAAAGCAACCTCACCCAGCAAATTTCCCACAAAAATTCCGTCGAATAATCCCCATAAAGAAGAAGCGATCATGCTGATTGCACCGGGAATCGCAATCATAAAAAACAGTTTTACCGGGCTTATCTTCGCGTATAACTGCGAACTACCCATTTTCACTCCTCCCTTTTTCGCTCTGACATGTCCCCATAAATTCGTGGTATAAACGATTACTGAAATCCTCTAATGCAGATACGAATTCCGGAGGGTAGTTCCTTAGCGTTTCAACGATTGCTTTTTCCTCCACTGCATAATATCTGCTAAAAGGCTGTCGGTGTATTTTTGACCCTTCTCTGTTAGAATGATTGCCTTTTCCTTTTTATGCTGCTCTGTGCAAAACTGAATATATCCTTCTTTTTGCATCATCTTGACGATAGAGTGAATGGTAGTCCGGGGGATAAGCCATGCATCGCTGATTTCTTTTTGAGAATGGGGCTGCCCATCATCAAGTGCATAAAGAAACGCAAGGGCGTTTTCATTCACCCCAAGTTTTTTTGCCAAAAAATAATACACCCCATCTATCTGATTGGTTGCCAGCATGATACTTCTGACGATTTGCAAAAATCATGCTAAAAATGGACAAGATGAAAATGACCGATATACTTTGTCATGCACCAAAATTTGCTTTGCTTTCTTGGAATGTTCTTAAAACAACGTCTTCCCTGCTTCGAAAACTTAGATAAAAAGCAAAAGGTCTTGTAAAATACGCAAAACGTGGTATGATAAATTTATTAAGTCGTTTTCAACACTACATCTTGGAGGTTTCCCATGAATAATATTAAAATTTTAGTCGATTCCGGCTCTGACCTTTCCCTGGAGTATTGTAAAAAATACGACATTACAATCGTGCCTCTCAATTTGCAGATTGAAGGGCGTACTGTTTCAGATGACGGTCATTTTGATGCCGCCAAATACTGTGAATATTTAAAAGTTGCGCCGCAGGTTCCCAAATCCGCGCAACCGAGTCCTCAAGCCTTTTTGGACTGCTACCGCCGCTTTTCTGACCGGGAGCATATTATCGTAATCACCATGTCCGCCAAAGCTTCCGGAACCCACCAGAGCGCTGTTCTGGCCCGCGACCTCTTTGAAGAAGAAAACAAAAGCTGCCGGATCCATGTAGTGGATTCCGCCAGCACCTCTTTCGCAATCTCCATGCTGGCTTTCCACGCGGCACAAATGCGTCAAAACGGGTTGCCTGCCACAGAAATTGTCGCGCAGCTGGTCGAGGATACACTGCACATCGGCACCTATTATCTGATCGACGATATCAGCTTTTTAATCAAGGGAGGCCGTATTTCCTCCATCAAAGGCGGACTGCTGACAAAAATGAGTATCAAACCTATTGTCGGAGCAAGAAATGGTATGGCTTATCATCACTCCAATGCGCTGGGGTTTCAGAAAGGACTTGCCAAACTGGTTTCTCTGTTCCGGAACAATTCGTTTCCCGGCTCCGATGTGTTTATTTCCCATTCCAACTGCCTTTCCAAGGCCAAACAGTTGGAAGAAGCCATTCTCCGCGCCGCACCCAGTACCGTTGTTCGAATTGGGCAGATGCGCGGAACCATGTGTACCCATGCCGGCCCCGATACCATCGGCTTGTTTTTCTATCAGGAGCAGTTTATTTAATTTCCATTTTTCCAAAGAGTCCACAAGGGCTCTTTTTTATTCTGCATATGGATGTCAACGTTTTGACAATGTATTTTTCTGTTTTGGATCCATGCCGGTCTCCTTTATTGGAACTGAAAAAAACCGCTTGCGGGATTCCTCGGCAAATTGACAGTAAGGCGCCCTTATGCTATCATCAAACAAAATAAATTGGGAGGTTTTGACATGTCCTTTCAGCTGGAAACACCACGACTGCTTTTACGGGAGATGACGCCGGACGATTATCCTGCCCTGTGCAAAATCATGCAGGATGACGCAGTAATGTACGCATATGAAGGCGCTTTTGACGAGCAGGAAACACAGGCGTGGCTGGAAGAGCAGCTTACGCGGTATGAACAGCTTGGTTTCGGCTTATGGGCGGTCGTTTTGAAAGAAACCGGCGAGATGATCGGACAGTGCGGGTTAACTCTGCAAAATTGGAAAGGCAAACAGGTACTGGAAATTGGCTATCTGTTCCAAAAAGCCTTTTGGCATCGGGGTTACGCGATCGAAGCTGCCAGCGCCTGCAAAACATATGCGTTCCAAACGCTGCAGGCCGAAACGGTATTCTCCGTAATTCGGGACACCAATTTGGCCTCTCAAAATGTTGCGCGCAGAAACGGCATGAAAATTGTCGACAATGATGTAAAACATTACCGCGGCGTCGATATGCTCCATTTTTTATTTTCAGTCCAGCGGCATCCCCAAAAAAGCGAACAGCTATAATCCTCTTTGTTGCTCCCTTTTTACTTTTGGACTGATGGGTTCTATCTCCGGCAAATTCATCATCGTTGAAAATGGATATAATGTATGGTAATATGATAAAAAACAACAAATGGGAATTTGAATATCAATAAATTATGACCTCTTAACAGAGGTTACAGTGTTTTAATAAAATCCTCCAAAAGCCTTGAAAATAAAGGATTTATCGCAATGTGTTCGCCTTATCTCTTTATACGGTTACACACAAGTTTACTCTTTCCCTCATTGCCCATAAGGGCAAATACAAGGGCAAGAAAATCTCATAACAAGATATAACAGAGTGTGGCAATCGGAGAACTGTGATGTATGTACGAATATATGATTTTGGAGGATTATAAAATCGAAAAATACATCTATAATGAGCAAAACGGTCTATGGTATGAGTTGCAGGGCGATTATTATATTCATGTTTAAAAATACCTGCCGAAAAAGAAGAAAGGCATGATAGAACCAAGAGACAACAATCGATAAGGCAGTTTATTGATGAGTGGAGGAATTATTGATGATAAAGCTCGAAGAAATAACAGCGGATAATCTTGAGGATGTATTAAAACTTAAGGTGTCGAAGAATCAAGAGAACTTTGTGTCAACTACAGCTTATTCTTTGGCACAAGCGTACGTTTACCGGGAAAATGCCTATCCTTTTGCAATTTACGCTGATGATACATTGGTTGGATTTATTATGTTTGGATTTTACGAATTGAGAAATCAATATACATTATGGAAGTTTCTGATAGATGAGAAATATCAAAATAAAGGCTACGGTAAGATTGCGTTGCTTTTAGGTATTGAGTACATGAAAAAGCAACATGACATTAAAGAAATGTATACAGGAGTTGCTATTGATAACAATGTTGCAGAACATTTATATCAGTCTATTGGATTTCAAGCCACAGGATTGGTTGAAAACGGTATGAAAGAACTGAGATATGTGTGCAAGGAGTGAAAATAAGCGAGAATCGTTAAAACTCAAAATTACTTCAAAAATAGATCGTGAGGCAAAAAGGAAGGTGTCGTGATGACCTTTTATCACGGAAGCCCTGTCGGAGGACTAAACGAACTAAAACCGTTTTTGTCGGAGCATGAAAAGCAATACGTTTATTTTACGCAGAATCCGGTCGTGGCGCTTTTATACGCCGCACATCCTGTACCAAAGCCATTCAGCTATTATCCGTATGGGTTTGATAAGGACGGTACAATCCATTATTCAGAATATTATCAGAACGCCTTTTCTGATATTTACAAAGGCAAACAGGGATATTTGTATGAATGCGATGATATTCCAAACGCAGGAAATCCTACGCAGATTAACGGAGTCTTTGTCTGTGAGAATGCAGTAACGGTTGACCGTGTGACAATGATTCCCAATCTGTATGATTGCTTGATGGAATATCAGCAGCAGGGACTTTTTCGGATCAGATCCATTGATACGATATCTGACAAGGAAATGCAGTATGTGCATAACGATTTAAAGCAGACCATTCAAAAACATAATCTGAAGCAGTTTCCGGACAATTCGATGAGCCGGTTTATCCGGAAACATTTTCCGGAAGTTTGGGAGAAAGAATAAATATGAAAAATGTTATTATAGTTTGCGGATTAAACGGTGCAGGTAAAAGCACATTGGGAAAAGCTCTTGCCGAAAAATTGAATTACCGATTTATTGACATTGAAGATATATATTTCCCGAAAGACAATCCAGAGTATATGTATTTAAATCCACGACCTTTTGAGGAAGTGGAGCGCATTCTGTCGAATATTATTTCGGAAAATAACAACTTTGTTTTGGCGTCAGTTAAAGGAAATTTCAATAAGGATATAGTATCTCACTTCAAGTACGCGGTTTACATCGAGGCTCCGAAAGAAACACGAATTAAAAGAGTTTATGAACGGTCATACAACAAATTCGGAGATAGAATGCTTGAAGGCGGAGATTTATACGAAAAAGAAAAGGCATTCTTCGACTTTGTTAAATCCAAAGATGAAAACACGGTTGAAATTTGGCTGCCTTCAATATCTTGCCCGATTATCAGGGTTGATGGCACTTTGCCAATAGATAATAACGCAGAGTTGATTGCAGAAAAACTTAGTAATCAATCGGAATTTATCTAAATCACCCATTTCAAACGGATAGGATATATTTCTATAACAAAATGTTCCTCTTCAAGTCCGGTTGGTGGATGTGACAGGGCAATATCCACATTGACGTCATTTATCGTTGTTTTTTCAAACGCATCACGCTTACCACAAACAATATACTGTGAACCTAAATATTCTATATATCCTGTCTTATCCGGCTCAAGCGGCATCGTTTCAAATGGTTTCTCAATGTCAACACCTAAACGCTCTAAGTATTCTGCAAGTGTGGGATAGGAGGACCTGATTTCTTTGATATAATTTTGGCAATATGCACAGCTGCATAAATCGTCGTGATTTATCTTTTCGTAAAATGCTTTTGTCTTTTCAACATTCATGGGTAACTTCCCTCCAAATTATCATTTATCGGCCTGTGTGACTTGAAGCGAATCTTACTTCGTCAAATTGATGAAGTAAGATTTTCTATCCCTAAAATCGGTTTCAAAGGTAAAAAGCATCTTTATTTTGCGTAAAACAATTTTTTCTGCGCTCGGCGAAGGCAGAAAAAAGTCTCTTTTCCATTGGCGATGCTTCTCTTTGAATCGTGCGAACAAACCGTTATTTTTTCGGCAGCGATCTTCTGATCCCCAAAAATACCGGCACAGGCAATGGCTCTTTGTGCTTGTTGCATGCCAATTTTCTAATCCTGACATCTTATCGCCAAAGAAAAAGATGGGAGAAAAACGAAATGCTTTTCTCCCATCTTTTTGTCTGATTAGTTGACTACGTTCTGCGGACAACCCTTGGCAAAAGCTTCTACATTTTCTTCGGTAATCCGTAAAAGCCGGATCCGCGCCTCTTTGGTTGCCCAACCGATATGTGGCGTAAAGTAGATATTCCGTGCCGAAAGCAAAGGATTATCCGCCTTGGGCGGCTCGGTCGAAAGCACATCCACCGCCGCCGCGGCAATCACACCATGATTCAGTGCGTCAGCCAAATCCTGTTCAGCAACCACCGGTCCGCGGGAGGTATTGATCAGCATGGCGGACGGCTTCATTTTTGAAAGAAAATCCCGGTTAATCATCCCCTGCGTCTGGGGGGTCAGCGGACAGTTTACGCTGATGTAGTCCGCTTGGGCGCACAGCTCATCAAGGCCGACCCAGCTAAAATTTTTTCGGTTTTCCTGTCCTTTCATCGTGCGGGAGTTGGCAATCACCCGCATGCCGAACGCCGCGGCAATGTCCGCCGTTTTCTGCGCCACATTGCCAAAGCCCACAAAGCCGATGGTCTTACCGGCCAGCTCTGTCTGAGGGGCCACCATATAGGAAAAATCAAGGCTTTGGGCCCAGTCGCCCTTCTGCACGCTTTTTGTGTGTTCAAGCACATGGTTTGCATGCTGCAGCAAAAACGCAAAAATCAGCTGCGCCACCGAATCGGTACTGTATGCCGGAACGTTGCACACCACAATTCCCCGCTCCTTGGCTGCGGCAGTATCCACAATATTATAGCCGGTTGCCAGAACGCCGATCATTTTCAGCTGCGGCAGGTTTTCCATGGTCTGACGGTCCAGCACGGTCTTATTGGTCAAAAGCACATCGGCGTCAGCCGCGCGCTCCAACAATTTTTCCGGCGCTGTCCTGGGATAGCAAATCACTTCGCCGAACCGCTCAAGTCCCTCCCAGCTCAAATCGCCAGGATTTGCGGCAAAACCGTCCAAAATTACAATCTTCATTTTTTCGCACCTTTTTCCTTTTCCGAAATAAACTGATCCATTGTATAACCGGTCAGCTGCTGCCGTAAATCCTGTGACAGCTTTTCAAATACGCATTGGAACGTACACGTCCCCTCTTTCTCCCTTGTGCATTGGTAATCTCCTTTGACACAGCGGGCAATATGTATCGGGCCTTCGATCGCCTCCACGATATCGCACAACGAAATTTCCCGGGGCTTTTTTGCCAATTCATACCCGCCGGCCGCGCCTTTATAGGAAAGAATCAGCCCCGCAGCTACCAGTTTCCGCAGAATTTTCAGCGAAAAGCGCACTGTCACACCCGAGGCTTCCGCCAAAGCGCTTGCATCGATCCGCCCGCCGCTGGATGCCAATTCGTAAACAATGCGAACTGCGTAGTCCGCCTCCAATGTCATCTGCAATTCCATTCACGCTCCTTTGAGAAAAACAACAGCAGCCTGTCAATCCAAAAAGTCCTTGAGTTTCTTGCTTCTGCTGGGATGACGCAGCTTTCTCAGCGCTTTGGCCTCAATCTGGCGGATCCGCTCCCGGGTCACGTTAAATTCCTTGCCCACTTCTTCCAAAGTTCGGCTTCTTCCGTCTTCCAGACCAAAACGCAGCCGCAGTACCTTTTCTTCTCTGGGCGTCAATGTTTGCAGCACATCGCTGAGTTGTTCTTTCAAAAGCGTGTGAGAAGCTGCCTCTGCCGGAGCCGGCGCGTCATCGTCGGGGATAAAGTCTCCCAGATGGCTGTCTTCTTCCTCACCAATAGGCGTTTCCAGGCTCACCGGCTCCTGGGCAACCCGCATAATTTCGCGCACCTTGTCTACCGGCATATCCAGTTCCTTGGCGATCTCATCCGCCGTCGGCTCATGGCCGTTTTTATGCAGCAGCTGGTTGGAAACTTTCTTGACTTTGTTGATGGTCTCTACCATATGCACCGGAATGCGGATGGTCCTTGCCTGATCCGCGATGGCGCGGGTAATCGCCTGGCGGATCCACCAGGTGGCATAAGTGGAAAATTTAAAGCCCTTGGTATGGTCGAACTTCTCCACAGCTTTGATCAAGCCCAGGTTTCCCTCCTGAATCAGATCCAAAAACTGCATTCCCCGTCCCACATAGCGTTTGGCAATACTGACGACCAGCCGCAAATTCGCCTCTGACAGGCGTTTTTTCGCGTAATCATCCCCCTGTGCCATCCGCTGTGCCAGTTCGACCTCCTCTTCCGAGCTCAAAAGCGGCACCCTGCCGATCTCTTTGAGATATACCTTAACCGGGTCGTCGATATTCACCCCCTCGGCGGGAGGTGCTTCTTCCTCCTCCGAAGCGGCAGACACCGGAATGGTGTTCAGATCCAAATCAATGTCCGGCTCCAAGTCCTCAATGATTTCAATATTCAGCCCTTCCAACGTGTCGTAAAGCTTATCCACCTTTTCCACGTCGAAATCCAGTTCTTCCAGTGCATCCGTAATCTCCTTGGTGGTCAATTTCCCTTTGGATTTGCCCAATTCGATCAGATCTTTGATGACCGATTTTTTGTCCTGTGCTGCCATAGATTGCTCTCCCATTTCTCCTCGCGAAAAAATTTCTCGCCTGTCCGCCCCGCGAAGCCGGCGAACGGCATATCCCAAACCGGTAACCTCTGCCTGCCAAAGGCCCGGAAGTATTCTTTTATCCTTTCAGCACGCCAGCGCAAAGCGTTTTACACAAAGTACTCGCTATTTCTTCTTCGCCGCCAGATCCGCCACATATTGTTCCAACTGTCCGCGGTCCATCTGCCGAAGCTGCTCCGGTGTTTTTTTCCTTTTTCCTGCCAGGATGGTTTCCAGATAATCCTGCGCCTCTTTGGGCGTTGCCCGTGATGATGCCGGATCTGCTAAAATCCCAGCAACTTTCCCCATCTGTTCTTCGCTCAGTTGTTCCGACAGCGCAATGAGCTCCACCGACCGGTTTTGAGCCAGCCGCTCGCAAATTACACGGAAAATTTCCCGGTTGAAGTCGGTCAAAAAATCCTCCGGCGTTATTTTCTCCAAAATCAGGCGGCAATAGTCAGGGTTTTTTAGTAAAACGCCAATCAACCGTTCCTCCGCCAACGCCTCCTTTAAATGGGCAGCCCGCTGCGGATCCCGCCTATCCTGGGGACCTGCTGCAAATACCGTCAAATCCCGCGCCTGTTTTTTCTCGGCATTTTTCGCCTGCTGGCGAATGGTATAATCAATCTGTACCATCAGTGGGTCTTTGGAAACCCCCAGCTCCGCAGCAACTTTTGCCACATAAACGTCCCGCTCAATCGGATTGCGGATGCCCGCCATAAACTGGGCAAATTCCTTTAAAAAGCCCACCTTTCCGTCCGGCGAATCCAAATCGTACTTTTGCCGCAGCTTGCCAATTTCGAACTCCATGGCGCTCCCCGCTCCTTCCAGCAGCAGCCGGAACCGGGTAGCGCCGAATTTTTTGATGAATTCATCCGGATCCTTGGCGTCTTTCACCTTCAGAACCCGTACCTTCAGCCCGATTTCGCCAAACATATTGATGGCGCGGTTCGTGGCCTTCTGCCCGGCGCCGTCGGCGTCGTAGGCAATAACCACCTCGTCCGCATACTGGGAAATCATCCTCGCCTGCTCTGCAGTCAGCGAGGTTCCCAACGTTGCCACTGCATTGGCAAATCCCGCCTGATGCAGCGCCACCACATCCATATAGCCTTCTGCCAGGATCAGCGCCGGTTCCTTGGTGCCTTTGGCAAAATTGAGCGCAAACAGGTTTCGGCTTTTTTTAAACACCGGCGTATCCGGCGAATTAAGATATTTGGGGCCCTTTCCTTCCATCACCCGGCCGCCGAAAGCGATGACATTGCCCCGGATGTCGATAATCGGAAAAATCACCCTGCCCCGGAATTGGTCGTAATAGCTGCCGCGGGCGCTTTTTACGGCGATGGCCGCGGCAGTCAGTTCATCCATCCGAAATCCCTTTCCCAACAGATGCTTGATGGCCGCGTCCCAGCTTTCCGGCGCAAATCCCAATCCAAAATGCCGGATGGTCCTGTCAGAAAGCCCCCGTCCTCTCAGATAATCCAGCCCTTTTTTCCCCGCCGGAGAAATCAGGCATTGATGGTAAAAACGGGCGGTCTCCCGATTGATTTCCAGAATTCTGGTTTTTAACTTCGCATAGCTGTCATCATATCCGTTCTCCGGCATGGCAAGACCCGCCCGCTGCGCCAAAAATTTGACCGCCTCAATATAATCCAGATTTTCCATCCGCCGTACAAAGGTGACAACATCTCCGCCGGCGCCGCAGCCAAAGCAGTAAAAAGACTGACTGTCCGGGTAAACAGTGAAAGACGGGGTTTTTTCGGAATGGAACGGACACAGGCCCACCAGGTTTCGCCCACGCCGCTTCACGTTGACATAGGAGCTAACCACTTCTTCAATATCGTTGCGCTCTTTGAGTTCCCCGATAAATTGTTCGCTCAACATCCGTTCATTCCCCCTTTCCCACGATGCGTTTTTTCGCCGGACGATTCCTTTTTATTCACTGATTCCCTGCCAGCTTTTGGGAACAAACAACTCAGTGTAAAGATGAATGGCAAACCGGTCGCTCATACCGGAAATATAATCGCACACCGCCGTGTGGATTCCTTCCCGCTCCCATACACTCCGATACTCTGTTGGGAGTTTTTCCCCGTGGTCAATAAAATATGCATACAGGCTTTTTACCACGTTTTCCGCCTTGGTTTCCTCACTTTTCGCCACCGGATTGGTATAAACCGCTTCGAACAAAAACTGCTGCAGCTGCAAAAAAGCCCGCTGGGTTCCGGAATCCATGGCGATGGTCTCTTTACTGTTCTCAATGACAGAACTGACCAACGCCGCGATACGCTGGTTTTTTTTGCGCCCCAGTGACCATTTGACCTCCCATGGGAGATCCTCCTCATTCAATACTCCGGCCCGAACAGCGTCATCCACATCGTGATTCATATAGGCAATCTTATCCGAAAAGCGAACCAGCCGTCCCTCCAATGTCGCCGCTTCCTGCCCGGAAGTGTGGCAGCGGATGCCGTCCCGCACCTCCCAGCAAAGATTCAGTCCCCGGCCGCCATTTTCCAGCCTTTCCACCACCCGCACGCTTTGCAGATAATGCTTGTATCCTCCGGGACAAATCTCATTTAACGCTCGTTCACCCGCATGTCCGAAAGGGGTATGACCCAAATCATGCCCCAATGCAATGGCCTCGGTCAGGTCTTCGTTAAGCCGCAGAGCCCGGGCAATCGTGCGCGCAATCTGCGCTACCTCCAGCGTATGGGTCAGCCGGGTACGGTAATGGTCTCCCTCCGGGCTTAAAAAAACCTGCGTTTTATGCATCAGCCGGCGAAAGGATTTACAGTGGATAATGCGGTCGCGATCCCGTTGGAACGGGGTACGGATCGGGTCCTCCTCTTCCGGCCGTTCTCTGCCTTTGGTGCGCTGGGACAATACCGCTCTGGCAGAAAGATACTGCGCCTCCTGCTGCTGGGTCTGCTCCCGAACCGTCATAGGACCCCTCCTTTTTGGACAAGCTTCTAAAGATATAGTACGAAATAAGAGAAAAAAAACCTGCTTTTCTGCGAAAAAAATTTTAAAACATTCAAAAAAAGCGTCTATTTTCTTCGATTTCTCACCCTATTTTGCCTATTTTACTGCTCAGATTTCGTAAATCAGCAATGCCGTTTGGCAGCTGTCCTTCGGCCAAATAGGACAAAACCGTTTCGGACTCTTTCCTTCCAAAACACAAACAAGCAGGAGTTTATTCCAGATCCGCGCAAATTTCTTTTACTGTCTGCGGCAGAACGCTGGCCGCGGTCAATTCGGTGATTTCTTTTTGAAAAGCGGGCACCTTATCCGAAGTCATCATCAGCCTCAAACGCACCTGGGCGCCAAAATCCGATTCCAGGGTCTGGGCATTATATCGAGGAAGCAAATAGCTGATTTTTCCATACCAGTCATAGCCAAAGCACAACTCCAGCACCGTGCAGGGATTCATATGCCGACGTACCGCCGCGTCCACCGCCAGCTTGGCGCCGTGGGAATAAGCCCGCACCAAACCGCCTGCGCCCAGCAGGATACCACCAAAATAGCGGGTGACGACCACCGCTACATCGGTAAGACCTTCCCGTTCCAACACTTCCAGCACCGGTACACCGCCCGTGCCCTGCGGCTCCCCGTCGTCGCTCATGCGTTTGACGCCCCTTTCCCGCAGAATATAAGCGAATACGTTATGGGTGGCCTCCCGATGTTCTGCTCGGATACGGGATAAAAAATCCAGCGCCTCCGCTTCATCCTTCACCGGCGCAATGTGCCCGATAAACCGGGATTTGCGTTCGACAAACTCATCGCTGGCATAGCCTGCCACTGTCTCGTAGGGTTGGAACAAAACGCTCACCTCTCTTTGTTTTTGGGTAAAGCAAAAGCGGTACATTCCTGCACCGCTTTGTCTTTTTATTTCACGAAAATACGACTTACTCCGCTTTAGTGCCTCTGTTGAAACGTCTGTTGAATCTGTCAACACGGCCGCCGGTATCCACCAGCTTCTGTCTGCCGGTAAAGAACGGATGGCATTTGGAGCAAATTTCAACCCGGATGTCCTTTTTAGTGGAACGGGTCTCAAATTCTGCACCACAAGCACAACGAATGGTCGTTTTTTCGTAGTTGGGATGGATTCCTTGTTTCATTGGGTAAGTCACCTCTTTCTGCTATGCACGGATTAACAGATTTATGATAGCACATCAAAAGAACAAAAGCAAGCTTTTTCTTTCATATGTTTTTTCCTTTCGTCCAGGAATACCTGACTGCCTAAAATGGCACACATACCTCCGGGCAACTGGTGAGGGTATATGCCCTCCGGCAGCTTTTGCACGGCAACCTGTGGGAAAAATCGTACAGAATTGGAGCCGCTGGACTGGCCCAGCGGCTCCGTTCTTTTCGCGCAAAAAATATTTCTAAATTTTTTACAATGGATTCTTGAGATTTTGCCATATGGTTCTTCTGCCGGTTTATCTGGCGGACTGTAAAGACAATTTGCCTTGCCGCTCTGCCATGTTATCCTTCTTTCCCTTCTAATCCGAAAAAATGATTGCCGAAAGGCCACAGAAGATACACTGCTCTTAGAAAAAAGATTTCCAGGGACGGCGGGATATTTTGTCAAACATAGAATATCAAAATCCCATCAGCCGGGTCATCTGCACTTTCAGCTGTGCTTCCAGATCCTCGGCTTCGGCCCGGCTTTGCCCCTTAACCATAAAGTAGACCTTGATTTTCGGCTCTGTACCGGAGGGGCGCACCACAATCACATTGTCGCCCTCCAGGCCGTATTCCACCACATTGGAGCGGGGCAGATGAATCGGCTGCTGCCCGGCGGCGGATTTTTTCACCGACGCCTGGTAGTCGGACATCCACAGCACCTTTTTGCCGCAAATTTCATCCGGCGCGTTTTTGCGCAGATCTTCCATGATCTCGCGCATACGCTCCATTCCGGAAGCTCCCTCGCAGGTAAAGCTGGATTGCGTATTCAAATGCATGCCGTATTTTTCATACAGCCCGAACAGAACGTCCGCCAATGTTTTGCCCTGCTTTTTATAATAGGCAGCCATTTCACAGATGAGCATGGAAGCGTCCACCGCGTCCTTATCCCGGACATAGCCGCCGGACAGATAGCCATAGCTCTCTTCAAAGCCAAATATGTACCGGTCCTGTTCGCCTTTTTGCTCCAGCCGCAGGATTTGCTCGCCGATATACTTAAATCCGGTGAGGATATTCACCACCTCAAAACCATAGGTTTCGGCCAGCCGATCGATCATGGAGGTCGTCACAATTGTCTTGACCACAATGGGATTTTGGGGCATGGTACCCAGCTCGATGCGGGAGCTGGCGATGTAATCGGTCAGCAGCACGCCGACCTCGTTGCCAGTCAAAAGCAGATAGCTGCCCGCATGCGGCACTGCAATGCCCACACGATCGCAGTCCGGGTCGGTGGCCAACAGCAGATCCGGCTTTTCGGTTTCACACAAATCCAGGCCCTTCTGCAGCGCTTCCCGGATTTCCGGATTGGGATAGGGGCAGGTGGGGAAGTTGCCGTCTGGCAGTTCCTGCTCTTTCACCGGGACCACATCCCGGATACCGATGCGGTCGAGAATCGCCCGCACGCACATATTTCCGGCGCCGTTTAACGGCGTATACACTACCTTCATGCCGCTGTCCGCACAAATACCTTTGCGGATCGACTGGCTTTCCACCGCGTCCAGGTACCGGTCAATGACCTCCTGCTTGATATACTGGATTTTTCCCTGGCCCAAAGCCTGGGCAAAATCCGCGACCTTCACACCGTCAAAAATATCAATCCGGCCGATTTTTTCCAGCACTGCGCCCGCCGCCTCGTCGGTCATTTGGCAGCCGTCCGGCCCGTAGGCCTTGTAGCCGTTGTATTTGGCGGGATTGTGGCTGGCGGTGACCATGACGCCTGCCTGACATTTCAGATCCCGCACTGCGAAAGACAAAGCTGGCGTCGGCATCAGCTGGTCATACAGATAAGCGGTAATCCCGTTGGCCGCCATGACCCGGGCGGTTTCTTCGGCGAACAGCCGGGAATTGATGCGCGAGTCATAGGAAATGGCAATACTGCTCTGCGGATATTTCTCATTGAGATAATCCGCCATGCCCTGGGTCGCCTTGCGAACGGTATAAATGTTCATCCGGTTGGTCCCGGCACCCAGTACACCGCGCAGCCCCGCAGTACCAAAAGCCAGCTCCTGATAGAACCGGTCAAAAATTTCTTCGTCCTGATCTTTTATGCTCAGCAATTCTTCCTTCAGCGCCGGATCCTCCAACGGAAAGTCCAGCCAACGCTGATACTGCATTTTTTCTGTCATACTGATCGCCTCCGACTTTTAGTGGAATATCGTTGTCCGCTTTTTATCAGTATAACGCATTTACGAAATTTTCTCAACAGTTTTTTAGAAAGACTGCCCAAATCCAGCAGATAAAATCATTTCTTTCATGGACATTTTACCCTTTTTTTACCCAAAATCCATAGAAATCCCACTTCAAAGGCAGAAATCCGACAGATCGCTGGCCAGTTTCCAAAAAATGCGGTATACTGTTGATATCGTTTGATTGGCAGGTGTTTTTATGTTTTACTCGGTCAACAGTTCGGGACTTTTGGGGCTCTCGGCTTATCCGGTCCGAGCGGAAGTGGATTTCTCCCAATCCATGCCTGCTTTTGAGATTGTGGGACTGCCGGGAACAGCGGTCAAGGAATCCCGGGATCGGGTGCGCTCCGCTATTCGCAACTGCGGTTTCGCCTTTCCGGTGGGTAAGATTATCGTCAATCTCTCCCCCGCCGACGTGAAGAAGGATGGCGCACTGTACGATTTGCCCATTTTCCTCGGCGTACTCAAGGCGGGCGGTATGCTGGACGCAGACCTTGCAGACAGCGCTTTTTTCGGAGAACTGTCTTTATCCGGCGAGGTGCGGCGGATCAACGGCGCGCTGCCGCTGGTGCTGGGCGCCCAAAAACAGGGGCTGCGCCGGGTTTTCCTCCCGCAGGCCAACGCTTCCGAGGGGGCGCTGGTTCGAGGAATCGAGGTATATGGCCTGTCTCACGTCAAACAGCTGCTGGACTGGTATCAAAAAGGAGAAGCCCTTTCCCCGGCCGTCAGCAGTACGGCTTTGCCAAGTGAAAATCTGTCTGATCTGGATTTCGCCGACGTCAAAGGCCAGGTCGGCGCCAAACGAGCGCTGGAGGTGGCCGCGGCCGGCGGGCACAATTTATTGATGATCGGCTCTCCCGGCGCAGGCAAATCCATGCTGGCCAAACGGCTGCCTTCTATCCTGCCGGAAATGACCTTCGAGGAATCCATTGAAACCACCAAAATCCATTCGGTGGCCGGGCTTTTATCGGAAGAAAGCGTATTGATTACCCAGCGGCCGTTCCGCGCGCCGCATCACACCATCTCCCCGGTGGGGCTATCCGGCGGCGGAAGTATCCCCCGGCCCGGAGAAATTTCTCTGGCCCACAACGGGGTACTGTTTTTGGATGAGCTGCCTGAATTTTCCCGGGACGCCATGGAGGTGCTGCGCCAGCCGATGGAGGATGGACAAGTGACGATCTCCCGGATAGCCGGAACCCTGACCTATCCCTGCGCCATGATGGTGGTCGCCGCCATGAATCCCTGCCCCTGCGGTTATTTTGGTCATCCGGTACGGGAGTGCAGCTGCTCTGCCGGAGCGGTCAGCCGCTATCTGGCCCGGGTATCCGGCCCGCTTTTGGACAGGCTGGATTTGCATGTGGAGGTGGCGCCGGTGGAATACCAGAATCTGGTCTCCACCCGGCCGGAAGAATCTTCTGCCGCCATTCGCAGCCGGGTCAACCAGGCCCGCAAAATTCAGCAGGAGCGGTATCAGTCTATCGGCATCTCCTGCAATGCCAAGCTTCCGGCCCCAGCGGTCAATCGCTTTTGCCCTCTGGATGACGGGGCCTCCGCCCTGCTGTCCCGGGCGTTTGAAACCATGGGGCTTTCTGCCCGGGCTTATGACCGCATTTTAAAAGTATCCCGCACCATCGCCGATCTGGATAAAGCGGAAGTCATCAGCCGGCGCCACATTGCCGAAGCGGTGCAGTACCGTAGCTTGGACCGCAAATATTGGTCCAGATAGGAGGTTTTTTATGCAATATATCATTCGGGGAAAATCGTTCGTCTTTACCACTGAAATTCGGGACAATACAACTCTGCGCAAAAGCTTTTTCTCGCTGGCCCGGCAGACCTTTGATCTAGACTTTGAGCCGTGGTATCAATGCGGCGGCTGGCAGGACCGGTATCTGCCCCACGCGCTGGTCTGCGGAGAGCAGGTGGCAGCCAATGTATCGGTCAACCGGATGGATTTTCAGCTGGACGGTCGGCGCCGAATCTATCTGCAGCTGGGCACCGTCATGACCCATCCGGATTACCGCGGCATGGGATTGTCCCGCTTTTTGATGGAATGGATTCTGCAAAACTGGTCCGACCGCTGTGACGGGATTTATCTGTTTGCCAATGACACGGTATTGGATTTTTATCCCAAGTTTGGATTCCTCCCAGCCGAGGAGGCACAGGTTTTTTTCCCGTCCTCTCCGCAACAGCCTATTCCCCTGCGCCGGATCAATCCTGACAACCCCAAAGACCGGGCGCTTTTGATCCAATCCTACCGCCGTTCCAACCCCTTTTCCGCTTTTTCCATGGAAAACAACGAAGGATTGCTTTTGTTCTACGCGCTGGGTCCTTTCCGGCATTTTCTTTATACGCCTCCCGAAGAAAATGCGGTTGCCATTTTAGAAGATGACGGCGACACTTTATTCTGCCACGAACTGCTGGGTGAATGGAGCGGCAGTCTATTCCAAACGTTAAATCGTCTGACGCAGCCCCATATCCGCAAGATCGGGCTGGGCTTTACCCCGAAGGACACGCTGCCCGGACAGATTTGGCAACCGGGCGAAGATCATTTGTTTGTGCTGGGCAAAAAAGAAAATCCCTTTGCTGCGCGAAAACTGTTTTTCCCTTTGATTTCCCACGCATAAAAATGAAAAGGCGGCTGTAAATGCCGCCTTTTCATTTGATGGAATCTCTTTCTATTTTATTTTGTTCCCATACCGGCAGGCAGAAGCCGCAGTATTTTTCGCCTGTTCACATTCGATTTTTCCACTGCATAAGCCAGTATATATCATAAATAAGACGGAGGCTTTTAACCTCCGTCTTATTTATGATATTTCCCGCCGCTTAAAATCTGATAGCCACGGTAGACCTGCTCCAGCAGCACCACCCGCGCCAGCTGGTGGGGAAATGTCATCCGGGACATGGACATCCTTCGGTCCGCCCTTTCTTTCACCGCCTGGGATAGCCCGAAAGAACCGCCGATTACAAAAATCACATCGGATTTTCCGCTGACTGCCGCCTGATCCAGCATTCCGGCCAATTCTTCAGAGCTTTGCAGCTTTCCCTCAATGCACAAAGCGACTACAAAACTGTCCGCCGCAATTTTGGATAAAATCCGGCGGCCCTCCGATTCCAGCCCGGCGGCAATCTGTGCCGCAGACGGATTCTGCGGAAGCCGTTCCTCCTCGATTTCTACCGTAGAAAGCCTGCAGAAAGCGCTCAGGCGTTTTTGATATTCCACTGCCGCGTCCCGCCAATATCCTTCTTTCAGTTTTCCGACGCACACAATCGTCACTGCCTGCATTTTCTTCTCCCCCTCCAAAGCTTTCACCGGCCCGGTTCCGGGCAGCTATAAACGAATCATTCTGCCCGGCTCATATCGTGGCGCTACCTCCAGCTGATAATCTCTATCCCGCTGCATACCAGCCTGCATCAAGGATGACACCGACGTTTCCAGCGCCAAACTCGGCAGATTGTTTTCACGGCTTAAATGCCCCAGCACGATCTGCGTGGTACCCGACTGTACCAATTCCGGCAGAAACGCGGCACAGTCCAGATTGGAAAGATGGCCGCAGGCACTGTCAATCCGGCGCTTAAGCGGATACGGGTAAAAACCGGCCATCAGCATATTTCGATCATAATTGGACTCCAGAAGCACCAGATCACAACCGCTGACCGCCTGCCGCACCATCGGGGTGACCACGCCCAGATCCGTCGAAACTGCTATCTTCTTGTCATCCCCGCTGACTGCCACATATCCAACGCTATGGGCACTGTCGTGGGAGGTTTCAAAAGCTCCTATGTATAAATCGCCGACACAGACTCCCTGCACCGGCATTGGGACTGCTTTGGCCCCCGCGGGAAAGTAATCCCGATCCACCAAAAAGTCCAGCACCTCATCAGTTGCATACACGGGGACCGGCAGTTTTTTTAAAAGCACCTTCAGCCCTTTGATATGATCGGTATGCTCATGGGTGATAAACACCGCGCCAATGCTTTCCCGGTCAATTTCCCGCGTCTCCAGCGCTGCGAGAATTCCACGGCAGCTGATGCCCGCGTCGATCAATACGCCGCCAACGCCGCTGCCAATATAGGTACTGTTCCCGCTGCTGCCGCTGGCGAGCGTACAAAAACATGCCATTGCGCCAATCCTTTCTGTCCAAGTCCCGCTACCATCAAGTCGCCGCCCCAAGGCGAAGAAAAATAACCCATTTTTTCGTTTTCTAAAAGAAATCGGCTCGGGCCATAGGCCAAAGCCGAAACCGTTTCAATCTATCCGATCGCCCGCTGCACGTCTGCGTCCGGCACCTCCATCTTTTCCATTCTGGCGCCCAGTCCGCGGAATTTTTCCACAACACACTCATAACCCCGTTCAATATGGCGGATTTCCTCCACTTCCGTCTGGCCGCAGGCAATCAGACCGGCAATTATCAGCGCCGCACCAGCCCGCAGTTCGGTGGCTTTTACCGGCGCACCGGTGAGGCTCTCTACTCCCTCTACCACTGCAACCTTTCCATCCACCTGAATTTTGGCTCCCATCCGCCGCAATTCATCCACATATTTATATCGGTTGTCCCACACGCCTTCGGTAATAATGCTTGTCCCCTCCGCAACGGAAAGCATCACCGCCATCTGGGGCTGCAAATCGGTTGGAAAGCCCGGATGCGGCAGGGTCTTCAAATTGATTTTTTTCAACGGGCCGCTGCGGGTAACGCGAACCGCATCATCAAACTCCTCCACCGTCGCGCCCGCCGCCACCAGCTTCGCCGTAATGGATTCCAAATGTTTGGGTATCACATTTTTGACCAAGACATCGCCGTTGGTAGCCGCCGCCGCGACCATAAATGTTCCCGCTTCAATCTGATCGGGAATAATCGAATAGGTGGCGCCGTGCATATGCTCGACCCCGCGGATTTTAATCACATCCGTACCGGCGCCGCGTACATCAGCGCCCATGGAATTCAAAAAGTTGGCCAAGTCAACCACGTGCGGCTCTTTCGCCACATTTTCCAAAATGGTCAGCCCCTGTGCGCGGACAGCGGCCAGCATGACATTAATGGTTGCGCCAACGGTAACGCCATCAAAATAAATATGACTGCCCGTCAGCTGCTGGGCTTCGGCGCAGATCATGCCATGATCGATGGAAACATCCGCTCCCAAAGCTTCAAATCCCTTAATATGCTGATCAATGGGGCGCACCCCGCCGAAATTGCACCCACCGGGCATTGTCACCGCGCCTTTGGAATAACGCCCCAGCAGCGCACCCAAAAAATAATAAGAAGCGCGCATGTTCCGGGCAATATCAAACGGCACCGAAGGGGCAATAATATGGGTAGCATCGATTTCCACCGTTGTTTTATTGCGCATTTTAATTTTTGCGCCCAACTCCTGCAAGATCTGCAGGGAGATATTTACATCGTTGATGTTTGGGATATTCTCCAAAACACAAGGCTCTTCTGCCAATAAAACCGCAGGAATAATTGCCACCGCCGCATTTTTCGCACCGCTGATGACAACTTCACCTTCCAAACGGCTGGGACCTTCAATGAAAAATTTCTCCATTTCAGTCTCTCCTTTATCATCTTTCTCTCTCTGTTCCCCCATGGAAAACGCAGGAAATCCTGCGGGCATACCTCTAACAGTAGTATTATAGCACAGGCACCTGCAAAATAAAAGCCCAATTTTACAAGAAAAATATCTTCCTGCCGCCGCTTCCTTTCTTTGTGTTTTTTCGCTATTTTTTAACTTTTATGGACAAACCGGGACGCCCGGCACCGCAGTTTGAACTGTCAAAAAAACTTTTTTTCCTCTGCGGCATTTGGGAAAGAGCCGTTGTTCCATTTCGTCCGGTTCAGGGCGGACTTCACCTTTAAAATCCTTCCCGGCAAAAATTTGGATATACGTCTTTGAATTTGTTTTTGCACTGTTTTTCTCTTTTGCCAATTGTTAAAATGGGAAATATTTCTTGATACGCAAAAAGGCGCCCTTTTCATAGGGCGCCCTGGAAAACTTTTACTCTTTTACCGGCCCGGATAATAGGTTCCAATATATTTGGACGGGTCCATAAACCTTCCGTTGATAATAATTTCAAAATGGCAGTGGTTCCCATAAGCATTGCCAGTCTGACCCACATATCCAATGATCTGACCTTGCTGGACATAATCTCCGTAAGACACCGCCAGCTGGCTCATATGGGCATACAGAGTATAAATCCCATTGCCGTGGCTGATCTTGACATGAATGCCATAAGCGTAGTACTGACGCACCGCCTTGACGACCGTTCCAGAAGCCGCCGCCCGGATTACCGTACCGCGGCTCGCTGCAATATCCATACCAGTATGGCCCCAATAGCCGTTAATTCCGCAGGAAAGATATCCACCATCAACCGGCCAGATAAAGCCGCCGGAACTGCTGGAATATCCGCTTCCGGAACTGCTGCTGAGAACCTGAATCGGCTCGGCGGTACCCACCGTCACCACCTGATCCACCGGCTCTTTGAGAACCGTCGAATCGATCTCGGTACGATCCGTTTCCAGACCGTTGACATAAACCACATCAGCAGTTACCAAACGCTTACCCAGCACACCGGAACTGCGAACTGCCTGATATCCTTTGGCATAATTGGCATCTACCACTTCTTCTGTTCCAAACGGGATATCCTCTTCGTAAACCTCTGTTACCGTGCGCTTTACCGTCAAAAAATTCACCTGATTGGAGATTAGAACCTCCTGGCCTACCAACAGGCTTTCCTCAATTCCCGGATTGAGCGCTTTGAGCTGGGAATAAGGAATATCCATTTTCTGCGAAATCAGGGTCGGCGCATCGCCCTCCTCAACCGTGTAGGTTACTTCCCCCTCCACTTCGGAGGTCAAAACTGCTTCCATTTCCTCCGGTTCCACCAAACTGCTCAACAAATACAAGCCCTTGGAAAGCTGGACATCCTGGACAAAATCCACCCGCTCGTTTTCATCTCCGGTGCGGTACTGATTCAGCATACTGTCAAGCAACGCGCGGACCGGCGCCGCATTTTCCACCGCACCGTAAAAGGTTCCGTCTACATACAGGCCACTGGCCTCGGTTATTTCATTACCGGAGGCTGCGATCAATTCATCGGCAATTTCGTTGACAGTGGAAAGTTCCTCTTTGTCGATAACCTTCAGCGTATATTTGGGGACCGTATCCAGCGGAGGCTGATATTCCTCATAAACAATACGGCTCTGCATCAGTTTTTCCGATTCGTCAAAATCCGATTCTTTTGCAATATAGCCGATCATCTTATCGTTATACTCCACCTCCAGCGCAAACTGAAGATTGGTATTTTGGTGAATGAGACTGACTAATATAATAAAGCTGACCACCGGCGCAACATAGTTAAAAACCGTGCCAAGTGTTTTGCACACAAGCCGCAGGCTCTCTCGCCATATCCGGCTTTTTTCTCTGCGGACCTCTTTTGGCCCCAATTCTTCCGCCAGCGCAAGGCGTTCTTCCTGACTCTGTTTCAGGCGCTGTACCTGGCGGTATGGACGCATGGCGTCATTCATGGCAAAACGGAATTTACGACCGACAAGGGTCAGGCGTTTCTTGATCTTTAGCTGAATCCCCAGACGGGTACTGACAGCAAAACGGAATAAACGCTTTTTATAACGTCTGAAATAACGAATCAGCTGGACGCCGGTATAATAACAAAACCGATAACTTTTTAAGACGGCGTTCCACGCCATGTCCTGCAAAGAACGGTTTTCCGGCAGATGCTGTTTGGGCATTGTCATCTTTTTACCGGCATTCTGGCTGCTTTCCATGCATTCCTCTCCTTTCTTTCGCGGCACGATACTCCGCTTGATTCTTCCTTCATTATACACACTCTGACTTTTTAATCAACCGAATTCACAAAAATGTAAAAAAGTTGTGGTTAAATCCCACAAATATGTTTCTGAAACCCTCTATATAAATTGTGCAATATGAATCCAAATGTGTTTTTCTTGTGATGAACCCAAGTCTCGGGCAATTTGCAGTTTTTGGCTTTATTCCATGCAAAAATGGCGTTTTTTCCCATCGGCACATGGCAACCTTCCGATTGAAAGACTCATCGCATTGGCCACCGCCATCATAGTTATCCCCTCTTTTGCCAGATCTTTCATCCGCTCCAGCATTGTTTGACTATTTCCGGATACAGTAAACGGTCCGGCTCATCAAACAGCATGATATCCGGATTCCTCGCCAGCGCGCTGACATCTGTTTGGGGCAGCGATTTTTCCCTTTTGACCCAAATCTCTCCGCCTTCAGGCTGTTCCTGCCAGCTCAACAGCAAAAAGGGGGATTTACACGATCCGGAGGGATTGTATCCATATTTTGTCAATCATCAAGCGTTTTGGGGAAATCGGATTCACGCCACTCTATTTTGGCGTTTTCCAAAGCCTTTTTGAAAGATTCATACAAAGGGGCAGTCAACTCAACCCTCTCTCCGTTGATGGGATGGAGAAAACGGCAGCGAAAGCAGTGGAGCGCCTGATGGGGGATGATCCTTAAGTCCCCGCCGTACCAAACGTCACCCGCCAGCGGATACCCCCAATAGGACATATGCACCCGGATCTGGTGCGTCCGGCCGGTCTCCAGCCAAAGCCTTGCCAGGCTATACCCGTCCCCTTCGGCAACAATCTCATAGTGGGTGATAGCAGGCTGCCCCTCCGGTGAAACCTCGCGCAAAATATGCACGGGATCGACCCGGCGGATCGGAGCGTCTACGGTCCCCAAGCGCTGTTGCGGGCAGCCGCAGAGAATGGCCAGGTATTCCTTTTCCACATTGCCAGCCAGCCGGGACGCCGTATAAGGATCCTTAGCCACCACAACAATGCCGGTGGTATCCTTATCCAAACGGTTGACCGGCCGGAATGGAAGCGCTGTCCCCTGGGCGGCAAATACATTGCCCAACGTATCGTTCTGATGCCTTTTCACGGGATGACAAGGCATATTCCAGGGTTTATTGAACACGACCAGAGACGCATCTTCATACAATACCGGAACCTTCGCCGCCAAAGGAGAAGTCTCCGTCTCTTTTTCCGGCCAGCGCAGAATGATCCGGTCTCCGGTCCGCACCGAATCAACGGTACGGACCGGCCTTTCATTGCAAAACAGTCCCCACGGCCCATCCAGCCTTTTGAGTGTTTTAATCAGATGGTAGGAAACACCTTTCCCCCGGCGGAGAAAATCGTTGACGGTGCATCCGTCGAATGTGGCTGGAACCTCAAAGATCAATTCGCTCAAAGCTGTCCCTCCCTTTCTCTCAGTATACCAGACGGCCAAGCTTTTTTCTATGCAAAAAGGCGGCTGAAACAGCCGCCTTTTTATGTCTTCTCTTTTGTCTGGCCGCACAGAAGATCAGCGCGGATTAATCGCAGACCTTGACGCTCCATCCTTCCGGACCGGGGACGCGTCCCCACTGGATGCCAGTCAGCTGATCGTACAGCTTTTGAGAAATCGGACCGATTTTGCCGTCGCTCAGCTGCAGAACATGCTCGTCGATCTTCAGCTCCCCAATGGGGGAAATGACTGCCGCGGTGCCGCTGCCAAACGCCTCTTTCAAGCGTCCTTCCTTTCCGGCCTGCAGCAGTTCATCCACCGACAGGCGCCGTTCGCTGACCCGATAGCCCCAATTTTTCAAAAGCTCAATGCAGGACTTGCGGGTGATGCCGGGCAGGATGCTGCCAGTCAGCATCGGGGTTACAATCTCGTCATCAATCACAAAGAACACGTTCATCGCGCCGACTTCTTCAATGTATTTGCGCTCTACGCCATCCAGCCACAAAACCTGGGAATAACCCTGCTCGTGGGCTACCTCCTGCCCTTTTAACGAGCAGGCGTAGTTGCCGCCGGTTTTGGCCTCGCCCATACCGCCGCGGACCGCCCGGACATATTTGGTTTCCACATAGATTTTAACCGGGTTAAAGCCCTGAGGATAATAGGCACCGGAGGGAGACAGTACAATCAAAAACAGGTAAGTTTTGGAAGAATCAGTGCCCAGTTTCGCCTCTGTCGCAATGACAAACGGGCGGATATACAAAGAAGTGCCAGGCGCATGCGGAACCCAGTCTTTATCCAGTTCCACCAGCTTGTGCAAAGCGTCCAGGCAAAGTGCCTCGTCCAGCTGCGGAATGCACATCCGGTCATTAGAGCGGTTGATGCGCTTGAAGTTTTCATCCGGGCGGAACAGCAGAACCTGTCCCTCGTCACCACGGTAGGCTTTCAATCCTTCAAAAACCTCCTGGCCATAGTGGAGGCATTTGGCAAAAGGATCCAGTTCGATCGGGCCATAGGGAACAATGCGGGGATCATGCCAGCCTTTGCCCTCGGTATAGTTCATAATAAACATGTGATCGGTGGTAACAGCGCCGAATCCCAGTTTGGTTTCGTCCTGCGGCTTCTCTTTCGGCGTAGTGGTACGTACAATCTTGATTTCACTCATCTTTGATTCACACCTTTTCTCCATTGATTCTTATACAGCCTGAAAATTTTTTAAATATGTGTTTCATTTTAGCACTTTAACGTGCAGAGTACAAGTGTTTTCCCGCTAAAAACGGCTGCATTCGGGCAGCCGTTTTTGTGCACATCTCCCGCCGCCTGACAAAACAAACGGCGCTGATAAGGAAAATACGGCTTACCTTGCCGAACCGCCCCACCCGCGCCGCATTTTTTCAAATCAAACGAACTTTAAAAAGTCAGGCCATAGGCCAGCATGGTATCGGCAATCTTCAAAAAGCCAGCCGCGTTTGCACCGACGACCAGATTTCCGTCCGCACCAAATTCTTTCGAAGCACGGTACGCATTATGGAAAATGCCCACCATGATTTCCTGAAGCTTTTTGTCCACCTCTTCAAAGCTCCATCCGTAACGCATGGAATTCTGGCTCATCTCCAGGCCGCTGGTTGCCACACCCCCTGCATTGGCCGCTTTGGCCGGGCCAAACAAAACGCCCTTTGCCCAAAACAGCTCCACCGCATCGGGAGTGCTGGGCATGTTTGCGCCTTCGGCAACGGCGATCACACCGTTTTCCACCAGCTGTTTCGCCGCCTCGCCATCCAGTTCGTTCTGCGTTGCGCAGGGCAGTGCGACATCGCAAGGAATCGACCAGATTCCCCGGCAGCCCTCCGTATATTCCGCACCGGAGACCTCCTTGGCATATTCGGAGATTCTGCCGCGGCGAACCTCTTTGATCTGTTTGACCACATCCAACTGGATACCCGCCGGATCGTAAACATAGCCGGAGGAATCGCTCATGGCAATCACCTTTCCGCCCAGCTGCCGGGTTTTCTCAGCCGCGTAAATCGCCACGTTGCCGGAACCGGAAATCACCACATTTTTGCCTTTGATCGAATCCTGCTTCATGTTTTTGAGCATCTCTTCGGTAAAATACAAAAGGCCATAACCGGTCGCCTCTTTCCGAACCAGAGAACCGCCATAGGTCAGCCCCTTTCCGGTCAGTACGCCGGTATGTTCATTTTTAATCTTTTTATACTGTCCGTATAAAAAGCCAATTTCCCGTGCGCCCACGCCGATATCCCCGGCAGGAACATCGGTATCCGGCCCGATGTGACGGCACAGTTCGGTCATAAAGCTCTGGCAGAACCGCATGATTTCACCGTCAGACTTTCCTTTGGGATCGAAATCAGAGCCACCCTTACCGCCGCCCATAGGCAGGCCGGTCAGAGCGTTTTTAAAGCACTGCTCAAAGCCCAAAAATTTAATGATCGAAGCGTTGACCGACGGGTGCAGCCGCAAGCCGCCCTTGTAGGGACCGATCGCCGAATTGTACTGCACGCGGTAACCGCGGTTAACCTGGACTTTTCCGTTATCATCTACCCAAGATACGCGGAACTGCAAAAAACGCTCCGGCTCTACCATCCGCTCTACAATACCGGCTTCTTTGATATCCGGCCGTTTTTCCATCACCGGTTCCAGCGATTCCAGAACCTCCTGCACCGCCTGCAAAAATTCCGGCTCGCCCTGATCCCGTTTGCAGACCTTTTCATAAACCTCTTTCATATAAGCGCTCTTCAAAGCCATGCGTTTTCCTCCTTTTGCATAATTGGCTGTAATGAACACAGGCACAATAACATTCATGTATCCATTATACCGAAAACAATTTCGTTTGCAAGATTTTTTTGCAGGATTTTTCCTATTTCATGCAAAAAATGTCAGGGGTCAATATATGGTGTATATTTGCTGGTTTTCCTGTCATTTCCACTGTGTAAAAAGATAATTTTTTCGGAGAGCGGCTAGCCAAACCCCTAAAAATATGTTATTCTGAGTAAGAAATGTAGGTTTTTGCCTGATTTCTTCGTTTTTGTATTAGAAACCTTTTAAAGGAGTGTTCCATATGTATTGTAGACATTGCGGCGCTGAAATGAATTCCGATGCACCGGTCTGCCCGTCCTGCGGCGTATCCTCCGGTTCCGGCAGTACTTATTGCGCCAACTGCGGTGCCGAATGCCAGCCTGGTGCGGTATTCTGTTCCCACTGCGGCTGCCAGTTTGCACCGGAACAGGCACAGCAGACCTATTATCAGGATCCCTCACAGCAGTCCTATCAAAACCAGGCATATCCGGGGGCGGATCCCGGCTATCAGGCGCCTGGCCAAGGCTATCAGCCGCCGGTTTATCCCCCGGTCGGCACCCCGCTAAAATCCAAAATGGCCGCCGGACTGCTGGGTATTTTTCTCGGCGCCTTTGGCGTGCATAATTTCTATCTGGGATACACCACCAAAGCCGTAATTCAGCTTTGTTTAACCTTGCTGTCCTGTGGTATTTTAAGCTTTGCTTCCGGTATCTGGGGCTTTATCGAAGGCATTATGCTTTTGACGGGCAGCATTAATGTAGACGGCAACGGAATGCCGCTACAGCAATAATCCTTTGGTTTCTCTGCGAGCAGGCAGAACAGCAGCATGCGCAGCGCCGAAAGGCCGCGCATGAGGAAAGTCCGGGCTTCACAGGGCAAGGGTAGCTGCTAACGGCAGCCGGAGGCGACTCTAGGGAAAGTGCAACAGAAAGAAACCGCCGTTTTAAACGGTAAGGATGGAAAGGCGAGGTAAGAGCTCACCAGCGTGTGGGAGACCATGCGGCTATGTAAACCCTATCCGAAGCAACACCGCAAAGGGGCGAAACACCGCTTGCCCGGCGGGCCCCGTCCAGGTGGCTTGAACCCCTCGGCGACGATGGGTCTAGAAAGATTGCTGTTTTTAACAGAACTCGGCTTATATGCCTGGTCGTATAGATTTTAAAATCCCGCTGACAGGCACGCTGTTATCATGGACGGAATTGGTCTTCTGTTCTCTGTCGGTGCGGAACAATAAAAACAACCGCAGCTCATCGTTTGATGGTCTGCGGTTGTTTTTTCAATCGTGTATGAAACTTTTTTGCAGAACTTTTTAACATAGGGCGTATCACTGCGGTACAGCCTAAAAGGAGAAAGGATTGCGTTCTGCATCCCGTTGGAATCTGCTTTATATGACGGTTTGATCCCTAGTTCAGACACGCTAATTGCTTAGAAGAAATCAAAAATCCGGCAGGAAAAACAAACGGAAAAATACTGGTCCTGCCCGGATAAGGGACTTTGTACCAGCGTAGAAAAAAGAGGGGCTTTCTCTCCAGAAACCCCCTCTTTTTTCTATTTCCACAAAAGCTTTAGCAGCCACAGGGAACAAACTCCTGGCGCTCCCAATAGGACCGCTGAAACTGCCGATGCAAGATTAAACGACAAGGCCACGCCTGTTAGCCCCGAAAGCAGATTCAAAAGCCAAAAGCTCAAGCCGCCCCCAATGGTGCTGGTCAAAAGGCAGCGAACCGGACGGCCCGTTTTCACAAACAAAAAAAGCATCAATATTCCCAAACCGCATACAATCCAGATCAGCATTTTCCTCACTCCGTTATTCCGATGGGGAACTTCTGATTCCCCAAACGGGACTTTTGTTTCTTTGCCTCCCGCAGCAAAAAACGATAGCGGGCCGCAAGTGCATTGGACTCATAGATATAGCTCTCTACCAAATCTTCGTCGGTGGTCATGTTGAAGTTGGAATCGACCCGCTCGATTTGTGCGCGTAGAAGCTCCAGATCCCGCAGAAGATCCCGGTACTGCTCCATCGCCTCCCGATCCTCTTTTTCCCTGGCGAACAGCCTGATATTTTTTAAAATACCCTCCATATCTCTTTCCGCCTTTCCACAAAAGTCTATGCGGAAAGCTTGGGCATTTATGCCAGTATTTATACAATCTCCAAACGGTTATCCAGCTAATTCCGGCACATACTATCCATAAATTCCGGCACTGTAAAGTAAAAATGAAAAAATAAGACCCGAAAGGACAAAAAAGCTCTATGCAACGAGCAGAAGCTCTCGTTTGCGTTTTTTGGACAGGTTGAGGCCGGCACACTGAGCCGGAGTAAGACCATTCAAGGCGGAGTGAGGGCGGACGAAGTTGTAAAAGAAGATGAACATGGAAATAAGGTTGTTGGCGGAAGCAAAAGAGGAAAAGCCCTGCTTGGTCTTGTACCAAGCCTTGAACTGCTTGTTAAAGCACTCAATGAGGTTGTTGGTAATATCATCGTGGAAGCTTTCCACGCGAATATGCTTTACCCCATACAGCGTCTTGACAGGTATCTGATAGGCAAAGTAACGGTCGCTGACAATGGCTTGGGGTGTTCCCAAAGGCTTCACGGCATCTAATATGGTGAAAGCCTGAGGACTGTCTCTATGGCGATCCAGATGGAAGCCGAGGACAAAGCGGGTTTCGCTGTCGAGAATAAGCCAGAGGTAGTATTTCTCGCCCTGTATCTTAATTACGGTTTCATCGGCGTGCCACTCGTCAGAGTTAAAATTGAGCGCCGGAATGAGCTGTAAGGCAATGTTTTGGAACATGGGTGCGAACTTGGTGCACCAGTTGCTGATGGTGGTGTGGGATACCCGGACGTTCATCACAGTACGCAGAATCAAAGCGATATTGCGGAACGAGTTCTTGCCCAGATAGAACATGCTCAAAGCCATGAGGATCACATGGACAGGATAGCGCATCCTTTTGAAATCCGTCTTACCGAACAGCTTGGACATGGACGGCGGCTGAATAGAGGAGGGTTTCGGCACAAAGACAGAATGTCGGCATTTTTTATCACAGCAGGTGTACTGCGCATAGTGCTCGCGGTCATGATGCAGATACATGGCTTTGCCGCAGACTGGGCAGGAAGGATAAGAAGACTTTTTCGGCCTTCCGATTCTTGTAGATCCTCCGGGCACAAACTGATGCCAACACTTCTTGCACAGATATTTTTGATGACCATGTTTGTCTTTTCCGTAGCGATAAAAGTCTGTTTTGTTGTTGCATTTCGGACAGCTTATTTGGTATAATTTTTCCATGAAGACTCGTCTCCTTTCGGGAGTACTTTGGATTTGTGGTAAAACCATTGTACCTCAAGGGCTGGCGGGTCTTCAACTTTCATTTAACTTTACAGTACGT
>JABLTO010167708.1_pt1 | contig 31624 bp, 27 predicted proteins | sample 7160091 | NCBI WGS metagenome assembly JABLTO01 (sample SAMN14651225, study PRJNA627086) | human gut metagenome | isolation source: feces | host: Homo sapiens
GCGTGGGTATCCGACTCGTATTTATCCGATAGCAAACCGACCGTACAGACACCATCGAACAACCAGCAGAGTGCAAGTCAGAGTAAAGCGGCAGCAGCAGACAGTAATGCTGCAGCAGATTGTAATTGTGACTGTGGTTCGGATTGCGATTGTGCAACAGATTGTCAGTATAACTGTGGTGATTGTTCTATTGTTGATTGTAATGGTGATTGTCCGTGTGGGGGCGATTGTGATTGTTCTGCTTGTGAGGAGGAGGTTATATGTAGTGGTACTGCTTGTGATTGTGGTGATTGTTGGGTAAATTAATAATTATTTTGTAATTGTATGTATTTAATGCATCTTAGTACAAAGTGATTAAGATGCATTTTTCATAAAGGAGTTTTGGTATGATTAGTTTAAGTCCGTGGATTTTCACAACAGATAATTGCAATTTAAGATGTCCTTATTGTTTTGAAGGTCACATTAATAAAACAATGAGTGAGGAAGTTTGGAGTGCAACATCTGAGCATTTTATAAAGTTAATTAAAAATAATGTAATAACAAGAACTCATTGGAGAATTTCAGGTGGAGAACCGTTGCTTGTATTTGATACTTGGAGAGAGTTTCCACCATATATGAAAAAGGTACTAGGAAACAGGTTTATGGCAGGTACGATATCAAACTTCACTTTGCTTAATGATGATATGATAAGATATTTTGTAGAAAATAAAATAGGGTGTGGGGTATCTTTAGATGGAACAGTTCATTCTAAGATAGATATTAATGGTAATTCTACATCTAAAAAGGTAATGGAGAATATTGAGTGGTTTTTAGATGAAGGTGGTCGTTCAAATATTCTAACTGTATTAACAGATACAAATGTTGGTACTGGAGAGATTTTAGACCTTGCAAAATTTGTAGTGAAACACGATCTGCCATGGCAGGTCAATTCCGATATTTTTGTAATGTTAGGCAATGATTACATTGAGCAGATGTATCAGGATGTCATTGAAGCGATCGAGTACCTGACAAAGTCGGGTTATAATATGAAAAAGTTTAGTTTTCAGTTCTTAAGACCATGTTCTTCCTGTACGGATGGCTGCCAGGCAGGCCGGAGGCTGTTAAGCATCCATACAGATGGAAGCATTTATCCGTGCCAGACCTGCGAGGGAGATCCGATCGCAAATATCATGACCTGTGATAATATCGTCAATGCATTAAAAAGACAGACGGCTTACCCGATCGGCTACAACTATGAAAGACCGGAGGCATGTCACCCGGATCGCTGTACGGCTTCCTTTCATTGTAAGGGCTCCTGCAAGTTAAACATGGCTCCGGGAGATGAGAATCCGAAATGCCAGTTGATCCGGAGAATCCATCAGTATTTTGTAAGTAATGGGTATTATGCACATTAGGGGTGGGGAGTCGAAGGTGAATTTTAAGAGCGGTTTCGAAAGTGTAAAAATTTTAAAGTTTCGAAAGTGGTGAGCAGATGAAGACAAGTATGTAGAAGAACAATATGACAAGGATAAGAAAAATTATCTGTTTGTTGATGAAGTGCAGTTGTGTCCTAAATTTGAATTGGCAATTAACAGTCTGTATTCAAAAAATAAATATGATATTTATGTGACTGGATCAAATGCATTCTTACTTAGTGCTGATCTGGCAACGTTGTTTACTGGAAGATATATTGAAATCCATATGTTTCCATTTAGTTTTAAGGAATATTGTGAGTATTACAGTGAAGAATCAGATCGAGACAAATTGTTTGATGAATATTTTATAAAAGGCGGTTTAGCAGGATCATATGCATATCATACCGATCTGGATCGAACAACATATATCAAAGAGATAATTTTTCAAGAACGAAGATATCAAGAAAAGCCCATTTTTCAAGGGTTACAGAAGTTGTGGAATGCTGTCAGATGTGCTGGAATTTACATCGAATGCAACACATATGCAGCAGGTATGCAACAAAGATATTGATATGTATAGGACATTTTTCAGTAGAGATACTGGGGAATGTCCTTTTTGCGCGTTTCTACAAGCGGTGCAGCAGACAGTGAATATATTGAGATGATGCTTGCATCAATCGAAATATATTTGCTGGATGGTATAGCGCGCCAGCGCGACATGAGCAAGATTGCTTTGCAATCTGCGAATGACCGCTTGAAACTAAATTCTATTAATCGCATCTACAAGCTCCTTTATATCAAAGTGGGTATACACTTTCTCGGTGAGTGTCATTGCACCTGAGTGTCCCACAATTTTTTTGATAATCGTCTGGTTAATACCAGCTTCTGCTAACATTGAGATACATATTGAGGATTGGCGCGGAGCAGGAGAGATTGTGGGAGGTGTATAGTAAATAATATTGGGAATGGGAAACAGCTATTTAAGTGTCGATGAAATATATATTATTATCGACGGTTAGGAAAATATAAGTTGAAAACATACCGATATCGTGATATTCTATATGAAGATTGTTATATAAAATGGAGAGGACTGTATGAGTGTAGAATATAGCAAACTATGGGATATATTAAAAAATAGAAATATGAAGAAAATTGAATTGCAAAAGGCTGCGAAGATAAGTGGTAATATATTAGCACGATTGGGTAATAATGAGTATGTTTCTATGGAGACAATAGAAAAGATATGTAGAACCTTAGATTGTTCTGCTGATGATATTTTGCAATTTAAATAGCGAGGATTCTCTATGAGAAAAATGATATTAAGTTTTAGCTTCGAATGGTATGAACAGTTAAAATCAGGGGAGAAAATATATGAGCATAGGAAAAGATTCTGTAAAGAGCCAGTGGAAGCATATATATATATTGGATTGCCATATAGACAATTGGTTGCGATTGTTGAATTGGGAAAACCTGAAAATATCGAAGATTGGCTTGAAAAATACAGCTATGATGAAGAAGCAGTTGAAAGGATAAAAGATTATCTTACTAGAAATAAGGTTGCTATGCCGATATTTTCTTTTCAAGAAATAGAACCAATTGATATGCGTAGGATGGAGAAAGATATTTCTGGCTTTAGAGTGCCTATATCATATATGTTTCTAGATGATAAACCAGAGTTATTGAAATATATTGATTTAAGGACTAAATACAAAAATAAAAGAATAGAACATGATTTTACACATATATCATCTAAAGATATATGTGTATGCTGAAAGGATGATAAAATGATTGATAAAGTATATGTTCCACCAATAAAGATACAGGGAATAAAAACAAAAATTGTTCCTCTTATTTCAGAAGTTGCGTGGGTAGATGATAATATTACTTGGATTGAGCCTTTTATGGGGTCTGGTGTTGTTGGATTAAATTTAGCACCTAAGCACGCGGTTTTTGCTGATACAAATCCGCATACTATAGCATTATATAATGCCATACAGAGTGGAAAAATCACATCATATGATGTTAGAGAATTTTTGGAGAAGGAGGGAAAGGAATTAGAAGAAAAAGACGAAAAGCATTATTATTATATTAGAGATAGATTTAATGAAGAGCATAATCCACTTGATTTTTTGTTTTTGAATAGAAGTTGTTTTAATGGAATGATTCGATTTAATCGAAATTATCAATTCAATGTTCCATATGGACATAAACCGAAGAGATTTGCAAAGGCATATGTTACAAAGATAGTGAATCAGGTTAAACGACTGGAAGATATATTTCCAGATGTCGATTGGAAATTTAAGTGCCAATCTTTTGAACAGACAATAAGCGAAGCTGATACTCAATCTTTTATATATTGTGATCCACCATATATTGGAAGACATGTTGATTATTATGATAGTTGGGATGAGAATCACGAGGTTAGATTACATGATGTGTTAGTAGATTCCGGAGCTCATTTTATGTTATCTACATGGGACAAAAACAAGTATAGAAAAAATGAGTATATCGACACAGTTTGGAAAGAATGTTGGAAGGTAAATCAAGAACATTTTTATCATGTTGGGGCAAAGGAATCTAATAGGAATTCGATGTTGGAAGCGCTTTTAATGAATTATAATCCACAAAATGTTCCAGCAATGAAAAAAAATGAGGAGTCATATATCCAGATGTCTTTTTTTGATGAAGTTGCAAATGCTTAGCAATATACGAGGAGGAATGAAATGGGATTAGACTTTATAAGGTTATTTAACAAGAAGTTAGAAGAAAAAGATATTGATTGGGAAGTCAGTGCATTAGCATCTCCAGATGGAAAGCTGTTTTCACTTGGAAGTGATTCAAAACTTATTGGACGAATTTTCGAGTTGATTTCGTACAATATTTTACAAGAAATAGCAGATGAGAATGGACTGATTTTATATCCATCTCAACAGCAAACAGTTTATCCAGATTTTACATTAATGAAAAGTGAAGCGGATACAGAAAAAATTGCTGTTGATATAAAGACTACATACAGAAAGTTTTTGAAGAACGGACAGCCATCGGGATATGTGTTTACATTAGGTTCTTTTGCTTCATATATGCGAGATGGGAAGAAAAATATTTCATTTCCATATGACCAATATGCAAAGCATTATGTAATTGGTTTTGTATATACTAGAAATGACAATGCTTCAGAAGGTCAAATGTTTGATATTAAGGATTTGGGTAAGTTGCCAGTGCCATACAAAGATGTAGAGGTATTTGTACAAGAAAAATATAAAATATCAGGTGATAAGCCAGGAAGTGGAAATACAGAAAATATCGGTTCTTTTAAAACAAATAGAATGGAATATTTAGTAAATGGAGAAGGTCCATTTTCCGGGTTAGGAATTGACATATATGAAGATTATTGGGCTGGATATAAGAAGTACAGAGGAGAGTTGACATATACTTCGTTAGATGGATATTTTGATGTTCAAGAAGAACAAGGAAATGACATTGCAAGATTAAAAAGAAATTATGAATATTGGAAAAAGACGCACAAATAATTTTCTGTATAGATATACTACTGGTTAGATAGTGTATGATATTAATTCCATGCTAATCGGGTATCAGTATTATACTGCAAAGTGTGTTTGGTTATGAACTAATAAAAAAGAGGGAGTTAAGCTCAATCAAAATTTGAAGATACTGATGTGAAAAAGATGATGTATAAATAATTAGGAGATGAGAAATATGAATGATGATGAACAGTGCCCTGTATGTGGTAGAAGAAGAATATTAAAGAAAGTATGCTATGATCCTAATTCGGTTTTTTACGAATGTCCAGTTTGTGGACAATATGAATATTCAATGGAGAATAGTACATATGAAGAATTAGATTATAATGAATTAGCACCATTTTTATTTTATGAGGGGTTTAGAAATAAGCAAGGCAGAGTAGAACACAGGTATTATTCTACAAAATCAAGAGAAAGTTGTGATACATATACAACAGAATTCAGAAATGGTAATAACATTGCTGGAATGCCGGTTCATATGGATCAAGATATTATTTCATTGTGGTTTCCAAAAAGTTTTTCTCAAAAAATAGATATGATTTTGCTTAAATTAAATGAATTGACAGATTTTGTTGGTCAGGACATAATGCTAGATGTTCCATCTCTTTTAAGTTGTATGTTTGTAAGAAGATTTAATCCGGATAGTGGGGAAAAATTAGATGATAAAGAATTAGTAAATCAAGCATTATATATGACGGCATATTTGTATGAAATAGGATATATTCAAGGGATAAATTGTGTAAATGGTGATGTCTCAAGCGAAGAGAGTTATTACGGAGGGATTTCAATTACTCCTAAGGGTTATGACAGAATAGATAAATTACAAAAAAATAGTGATGATGGAAAAGATGTATTGGTGGCAATGAGATTTGGGAATGAAACTAGTAAATTAAGAGAAGCAATTAGAAAAGGCGTTTTTGATGCAGGATATCATGCAGTATTTATTGACGAAGTTGAACACAATGGGTTTATAACACCAGAGTTATTAAACAGAATTAGTAAGAGTCGATTTGTTGTAGCTGATTTCACGCATAAAAATAATGGAGCCTACTTTGAAGAAGGATATGCAATGGGACTAGGAAAAAACGTAATTCAATTATGTAAAAAAGGTGTTGAATTACATTTTGATATAGCACAAGTTAATACGATTATGTGGGAAAAGGAAGATGATATTCCATTACGATTGAAGAACCGAATAGAAGCAACAATAAAGTAACCTATATAAGATAAATGATAAAGAGTGGGAGGAGTAAAAGAATTGAAAGAAATATTAAATACGTTATTGGTTTCATGCGTACCTGCTATTATTACAGGAATAATTTCTTATTTGACGGCAAATAAGAAAGCTAAAGCAGAAATTGCAACATTACAAGAAAGCAATAAACATGAGATAGAAAAGCTAATGAAGCAACATGAGGTTGATATTGAATCATTAAAAGAAAAACATCAGCTTGAAACTGAGAAATGTGAGCAGGAGCATAAACATAAAATTGAAATAATGCAGATTGAACACAAAAATGCTCTTGAAAGCAACGAAAAACAGCAAAGTGATGCGGCAATGTTTAGTGTGATGACTGATATAATTAAGGAACCGCAAAAATTACAAGGATTACTGGAACTTGCCAATAATCCTATATTCAAAAATAAGTGAGGATAACTTTTTTACACATTCCAATCCTCATCCATAGCATCAGCCCAAGCCTGCAACTCGCAATCAAGAGCAAGTGCAGCATACATAAGTGGATTATCAATTGCAAGGTTATCAATAAGCCTTTGTGAGTTAGGTGTAGTATGGAGATTCTTTTCAGCTTCAGCACAGGATAAGAATAGAAGTGTATTATCAGCAAAAGCAATGTCAATTCCGCTCTTGTATTGGTTGTAGTAAGCAAAATGTATTTTCATAGTAGTAGTCCTTTCTTTGCTAAAGTAATGAGTAGCTCTGGGAATGTGTGGGCAGCCAACCGCATACAACACATATGCAACACTGCCATACACAAATCCCCTATTTATGGGCTTTTCTCGTTCTCAAAACGTTAACAAAGAGGTATATGAAACAATCGTGAATAGAGATCTGGTACAAAAATATAATTTGCCGGATACACAGGTTCTGCGTCAATTAAGTGAGTTTTTGATGGATAATATCAGCAATCTGACATCGCCCAATAAAATCAGTGATATTTTAAAAGCACATGATGTAGCAACCAATCATGTGACCATAGGAAAATATATTAAATACTTATATTCAAGTGAGTGACAATATTTCTGCTCAGGAGACTTTTGAAAGAGGGTATTCGCCATTACTACAGATAAGGGATGCTTTTCCAAAGATGATCATAGCGCGAACAAAACACCCGAAATACACCTATGAAGGAATTGAGGTGTGCGATATTGTGGAGTGGCTGTTAGACGAATCATAAAAATTGAAATATTAATATGGAGAACAAGAATGGTAGTGTGTATATAGATAAGTAATATACAGCACCATTATTTTTATGATAGAATAAATAGGAATTAAAAAATCACACATATGAGGAGAATTTATTTATGGCAGTTACTTTAAAAGGTATTACAGAGGATAATTTTATTGATGCATTCAATTTAAAATTGAAAAAAGATCAGGAAGAATTGGAACTTGCATTAACGTTGTAACATAGAGTACAATAATATAGGAAAAAGAGCAGGCACCAATGGAAAACATTGTTTTCTACTGGTGCTCCTTTCACGTTTTAAAAGTAGTATATTAAGGGATGATCAGAAAATGGAACAAAAGAAAAGTTATGAGATTGACATGTGTAACGGTCCGATCTTAAGCAAAATGCTGCTGTTTACGATACCGTTGATGTGTTCTAGTATGCTGCAGCTATTGTTTAATGCAGCGGATATTGTTGTGGTGGGCAGATATGCGGGCGATAATTCGTTAGCAGCAGTGGGGTCTAACACGTCATTGATCGGATTGCTGACGAACTTATTTTTAGGACTGTCCATTGGTGCAAACGTTTTGGTGGCACGTTATTATGGAGCAAAAAGAGAGGAAGAGTTAAAACAGACAGTACATACTGCAATATTGTTAAGTATTTATAGTGGAATTATCTTAACGGTGCTTGGCTGTTTTGGTGCAAAACAGATTTTGATATGGATGCAGACACCAAAAGAGGTGCTGCATTTAGCGGCACTCTATCTGCGGATTTATTTTCTGGGGATGACGGCAACCATGGTCTACAATTTTGGCAGTGCGATCCTGCGTGCAGTGGGCGACACTAAACGGCCACTGTATTATCTGTTTGGAGCGGGAGTAGTCAATGTTATCTTAAATCTGCTCTTTGTCATCGGATTTCACTTGGATGTGGCAGGAGTTGCCATGGCAACCGTGATTTCACAGTGCATTTCCGCAGGTCTGGTGCTTCGGTGTTTGATCAAAGAAAAAGGAGCAATCCGCTTAGAAATCAGACAGCTTCACATTCATAAGGACAAATTTTTAGGAATCTTAAAAATCGGACTGCCGGCAGGAGTACAGGGAATTATTTTCTCGTTATCCAATGTTGTGATACAGTCCTCCATTAATTCCTTTGGAGCCGTTACGGTTGCCGGTAATTCAGCGGCGGCCAATATTGAGAGTTTTGTCTATTTTGCCATGAACGCATTTCATCAGGCAACTATCTCATTTACCGGTCAGAATATGGGAGCAGGAAATTATAAGCGGATCAATAAGATTGTGATCACGGGAGAAATCTGTGTGACCGTGGTAGGGCTGGTGTTAGGAAATCTGGTGGTATTTTTCGGACATCCACTGCTTAGCATTTATTCTTCCAGCAGTAAAGTCATTGCAGCGGGGATGGTCCGCTTAAAAGTAGTTTCCGTGACCTATGCATTATGCGGAATGATGGATGTGATGGTCGGTGCATTGCGTGGGATCGGTTACTCGATTATGCCGATGATCGTGTCTATGATCGGCGCATGCGGTTTACGACTGGTTTGGCTTGCAACGATTTTTCAAATACCAAAGTATCATACAGTCCACATGATTTATGTATCGTATCCGATCACCTGGGCGATCACGTTTTTTGCACATATCTGCTGTTTTATCTGGGCAAAACGATGTGTGGAGAAAAAAGCGGGAGTCTTAAAATAGATAACAAAATAGGATAAAAGAAGAAAATCCTGTTACATCCATCCGTAAGGGAGGAAAAACAGGATTTTTTACAAAGTAAAACGATAAGTGTGAAGTCTGCTACGCAGATTCATCCGGTTTAAACCGGGTACTGAATTTGTCTTCACCGCAGCAGTGACGTTCGCCGCCTTCTTCATAGATAATGTAATCGCCTTCACGAATAAAGATCACACCGCGGCGGTTCTTGATAAATGGGCATACAAGCTGACCATTTTCACGTTCCAGTTTTACGAGTCCGTCTGTAATGATCCAGCCGGCTGTCACAACCTTTGTCCAAGACTCAAAACCATCTTCCATGTTTTTACCCGGCTCGTATTTTTCTGCCTCAACAGCGAGAGAACTACGCAGATATTTTTTTCTCAAAGAAATCACCTCCTATAAAAAAACTATTTTTTTCCATTATATTACATTTTTGTCAGAAAGAAAAGAAAAATGTAAGACTTTCTTATCCAAAAGAAAAGAAGTATAATCATACAGAAACATGAAAGAAAGAGAGAAGAACATGAATTACTATTTTGCACCCATGGAAGGGGTTACCGGATATGTCTACCGCAATGCACATCATGCCATATTTCCGGGAATAGATAAATATTTTACGCCGTTTGTGTCGCCGAATCAGAACCGTTGTTTTACACCAAGAGAAAAGCGGGATATTTTACCGGAAAATAACAGCAGAATGTATGTGGTGCCACAGATACTGACGAATCGTTCCGATTACTTTTTGCGTACGATGAAAGAACTTGCGGATTTTGGCTATCAAGAGGTGAACCTGAACTTGGGATGTCCGTCGGGAACCGTTGTTTCTAAGGGCAAGGGAGCGGGCTTTTTAGAGGATGCGGATAAGCTGGATGCTTTTTTTGACGAGGTGTTTCAAAAAGCGGATTTAGAAAAAATGAAGATCTCTGTGAAAACCAGGATCGGAATAGAGGATGCAGAAGAATTTGAGGATTTACAGAAAGTCTTTCAACGGTATCCGTTTGCAGAGGTCATTGTACATCCCCGTGTCCGCAGTGATTTTTATAAAAATCAGCCGGATCGTCAGGTTTTTGGAGCTTTTTTAAAAGAAAGCGTAAATCCGGTCTGCTACAATGGAGATATTTTTACGGTATCGGATGCAGCAGAGTTAAAAGCAGAATTTCCGGAATTAGAAAGCATCATGTGCGGAAGAGGGCTGTTAAGCAATCCGGCACTGGTGCGTGAGCTGCAGGGTGGAGAAACGCTGAAAAAAGAAGAACTGCATAGATTTCATGATACTCTTTATGAAAGTTATCGGACATTGTTTGCGCCGGATGAGCGGAGCGTATTGTTTAAGATGAAAGAGCTGTGGGGATATTTTATCACAGCATTTCAGGGTGCAGAACGTGATGTGAAAAAGATAAAAAAGGCACAGCATTTTGCAGAATATGAGGCGGCGGTAAGTCATATTTTTGAAAACCATGAGGTAGGATTATCGACAGAATAGAAATGACCCACATCGGAGCGTACCGGTGTGGATCTTTTTTCTCTGTGGGATCATCTTTGCATTTCCGGGATTCGAAGGATCTGACCGATATAGATCAGGTCAGGGTCCGCAATACCATTGAGGGCGGTAATGGCAGGTACGGTCGTTTCGTAGCGTCTTGCAATCTGCCAGAGTGTATCGCCGGGTCTTACCATGTATTCTACAGTGTTGTCTTTTTCAGAAGAGGAATCAGAATCGGATAGTGAGATTAAAATGCCATCCCGGAATTTGTTCAAATCTACGTTGCCGGAAATCCCCGGAACCGTACCGGTATTTGAATACTGAAATCCCGTCCAGCTCTCCCAGACGGTAATATCAGGCGGGAATTCATCGCGTTCACTGTAATCGGCAAGCCACAGCGGATATTTTGAAAATGCATCACTCCAGATCGTTTCCGCGGAGGAAGCATCGGTGTAGATCATCGGCGTGATCTTCGTCAGACGTTCTAATTCTTCTAAAAAAGTCAGTCCGATCTCATTGATATCTTCCCGTTCCATGCCGGAGAAATCTTCAAAGTCCATCGCTGGTCTTGCATTAAAGGAGGTAGCACGGATCAGGTTAAAAAAGTCATTTGCCTGTGCTTTTGCTTCACTTGTATTTTTAGCGGTCACATAGTAGTAGGCACCAAAGATCAATCCGGCTCTGGCTGCCTTTAAGTAGTTTTGTTTAAAATATGGATCGGTGATCTGACCGCCTTCCCCGGCTTTGATATAAACGACATCGATCCCGGAGGCTTTTACACGGTTAAAATCAATGGTACCCTGATAGCTGCTGACATCAATGCCGTCAAAAAGTTTATTCTCCTGTGCAATAGAAATGGTTTTGTTTGACATAAAAAATCTCCTTTCTCACTATCCCTAGTATATGAAAAGAAAGTTTGGGAGTGACAATTTAGAACATAGAACAAAGATTTTTCTTAGAAAAGGACTTGACTTTTTTTCAAAAGATGCTATTATAATGATAACAGTAACAATTACTAATATTAAAAGGAGATAGAATATGAATTTAAAAGGTACAAAGACAGAAGCAAACTTACAGACAGCATTCGCAGGAGAATCCATGGCAAGAAATAAATATACCTATTTTGCATCCAAAGCAAAGAAGGACGGATATGTTCAGATTGCCAATATTTTTGAAGAGACAGCAGCAAATGAGAAAGAGCATGCAAAGATGTGGTATAAGCTGTTAAACGGCGGTGCAGTCGGAAGCACGATCGAGAATTTAAAAGCTGCGGCTGAAGGCGAGAACTATGAGTGGACCGATATGTATGATCAGTTTGCAAAAGAGGCAAGAGAAGAAGGATTTGATGATATTGCAGTATTATTTGAAGGTGTTGCAGCCATCGAGAAAGAGCATGAGGAGAGATACCGCAAGCTGTTAGCAAATATCGAAGGAGATCTGGTATTTTCAAAAGACGGCGATGTGATCTGGCAGTGTTCAAACTGTGGACATATCTGTGTTGGAAAGAAAGCACCGGAAGTATGTCCGGTATGTAACCACCCACAGGCTTATTTCCAGGTAAAGGCAGAGAATTACTAAAATGTGATCCGGCTATTGTGCCGGATGAGAAAATAAGGATATAAGATGAGACAGCATAAGAAAACCCCGATACATGATCTGTGTATCGGGATTTTTTCTGTTTTTCCGGTAGATATGAGGAAACATCTAAGCTATAATAAAAACAATGGGATAAAAACAGGAAAGGCGCAGAGGTAGAACATGTCATTACAATTTGTATTTGGACCGTCCGGGGGCGGAAAGTCCTATTATTTATATGAAAAAATTATAGAAGAGGCAAAAAAAGACCGGACAAAGGACTTTTTACTGATCGTACCGGAACAGTTCACGATGCAGACGCAAAAAGAACTGGTAGAACGCAGTAAAAATCACGCGATCATGAATATTGACGTGTTAAGTTTTGAACGTCTGGCATTTCGTGTTTTTGATGAATTGGGAATGTATCAGATACGGATTTTAGAAGAAACCGGAAAAAATCTGATCTTACGCCGTCTGACGGAAGAATATGGGGACAGCATGAGCGTCCTTGGAAGTAATTTAAAAAAGATGGGGTATGTCAGTGAAATAAAATCATTGATCTCGGAGTTTATGCAGTATCAGATTACACCAAAGGACATCGAGGCATGGTGTGCGGATGAGGACAATGCATGGTCTTTCCGCCTGAAGATGAAGGATATTTTAGTGATCTACCGAAAGTTTTTAGAGTATTTAGAGGGCAGTTATATCACTTCGGAAGAAGTATTAGAGGAATGTGCAAAGACAGCAGGACGCTCGGTCATGTTAAAGGACTGCAATCTGATCTTTGACGGATTTACAGGATTTACACCGGTACAGGTCAATCTGTTAAAAACACTGTTTCCGATGACAGACCGGATATGGGCGGCAGTCACATTAGATAAAAGGGTAGATCCCTATCGTGTGACCGGAATGCAGGAGCTTTTCCATATGAGCCAGAAAATGGTCAGAACGCTGTTAGAACTTGCCGATGAGGCAAAGTGCGAGGTATTAGAGCCAATATGGGTAGAGAGTGGCAGACAATACCGTTATGGGAACGCAAAAGCATTGCTGCATTTAGAGGAAAATCTGTTCCGCAGCAGTTTAAAAGCCTATCCGAAAGAACAGGAAGAGATACAGATCCAAAGCTGTCAGAACCGGAAAGAAGAGTTAGAATTTGCGGCAGCGGCGATCAGCCGGATGGTAAGGGAAGAAGATTACCGTTACCGTGATTTTGCCATTGTATCGGGAGCAGCAGCGGATTATGCCAACTATGTAAAAGAAATCTTCAAGGCATATGAAATTCCTTATTTTGTGGATGAGAAAAAGACCATTCTTTTTCATCCGTTTATTGAATTTTTACGGGCATCGTTAGAAATGGTGGAAGAGGATTTCTCGTATGAGAGTGTGATGCGGTATTTCCGCAGCGGACTCAGCAGGCAGAGCACTGAGGAAATAGACCGGTTAGAGAACTACATACTTGCAACGGGCATCCGGGGGTATCGGAAGTGGAATCATGTATTTGAAAAATGTCCGGCTGGATATTGTGAGGAGACCTTAGAAGAATTAAATCAGATCCGCAGTGATTTTATGGAATGTGCAGGGGTTTTCCGGGAAGTGCTTGCAAAGAAAAAGACCACGGTAAAGGAAAAGACGACAGCACTGTATCAGTTTATCACAGCCCATGAGGTAGAAGAAAAGCTGCGAAAGATGCAGGCAGGCTTTGAAGAAGAGAAGGATTTTGCAACCGCAAAGGAATATGAGCAGATTTATGGGATCGTGATGGATCTGTTAGATAAGATCGTAGATCTGCTTGGAGACGAGCCGTTTGATATTACGGAATATGCAGATGTCTTAGATGCCGGATTTGAAGCGGCAAAGGTAGGTGTGATCCCGCCGGGATATGACTGCGTGGTATTAGGTGATATCGAAAGAACAAGATTAGATGATATCCGTGTGCTCTTTTTTGCCGGAGTGAATGATGGGATTATCCCGAAAGCGGCAGCGGCGGGCGGTATCCTGTCAGGTTTTGACAGGGAACATCTTTTAGAAAAGGATATCCAGCTTGCACCGACACCAAGAGAGCGGGCGTTTATCCAAAAGTTCTATCTGTATTTAAATATGACAAAGCCGAAGGAACATTTAATTCTAAGCTATTCCCGCGTGGATTCGGAAGGAAAAGCGATACGTCCATCTTATCTGATCGGACAGATCAAAAAAATGTATCCACAGATCAAAGTACAGGAAGCATTTGACCGCAGTATGACCATTGCAACGCCAAAGAGCAGTATGTCCTATTTTTTACAGGGACTCTTAGCACAAAGGGAACAGCATGGACTTCACATGGAAGAGACGGCAGGAAAGGACTGGGAGGCTTTAGCGCACTGGTATTTAGAAAACAAAGATTGGGCAGAACCGATTTATCATCTGATCGATGCTTCTTATATGCAGTACCATGCGAAAAAGTTGCCGGGAGATCTGATACATGAGATTTATGGAAAAGTGCTTGAGAGCAGTGTCACAAGGTTAGAGCGTTATGCCGCCTGTGCCTGCGCGCATTATCTGCAATATGGATTAGGGCTCAGCGAACGCCAGATGCAGGATTTTACACCGGCAGATTTCGGGAATGTATTTCATTTTGCAATTGAATCTTTTTCAAAAAGCCTGCGAAAAGAAGGGCTGACCTGGAAAGATTTAGAGGAAGAGGACAGCAGAAGGTTAGAAGAACATTCTTTTGAGGAATCTTTAGAAAGAAACAGGCTCTTAGAAGAATATGATACAAAAAAAAGTCAGTTTATGATCGGACAGATGAAGCGTGTCTACCATCGCACCATTGAAACACTGCGGGAACAGGTAAAGCGTGGAAAATTCCGCCCGGAAGGCTATGAGCTGGTCTTTTCAGCGGCAAATCATTTAGACGCGGCACAGTTCGTCTTAAACGAAGAAGAACGGATGCATCTGCGTGGAAGGATTGACCGGATGGACACTTATACGACCAATGAAAAGGTCTATGTAAAGATTATCGATTACAAGACCGGAAATACGAGTTTTCAGCTTTTAAATCTCTATCATGGTTTACAGTTACAGCTTGTGGTATATCTGAACGCGGCATTGGAAGTAACGGCGAAGAAATATCCACAGAAAACGGCAGTGCCTGCGGGAATCTTCTATTATCATGTAGATGACCCTTATGCAGAGGGCAGAGCCGAAATGAGCGAGGAAGAAATTGGAGAGGAAATCCTACAGCGTCTGAAGTTAGATGGTATTGTCAACAGTGAGGAAGATGTCTGGCGGGCAATGGATACAGAGATGGAGAGCGAGTCGCATGTCATCCCGGTAAAATTAAAAAAAGACGGAACGATTTCTGCAACATCTAAGACACTCTCAGAAACAGCTTTTTCTAATGTCGGAGCATTTGCAACAGAAAAGATTAAGGAGCTTGGCAATGGAATGTTAGGAGGAAATATTGCGGCAGAGCCATATCTGTTAGACTCGAAAAGCGGCTGTGACTATTGTGCGTATCGGAGTATCTGTGGATTTGATGCAAAGATTCCGGGATATCATTATCATGAGTTAGAAAAAAATTTAAAGGACAATGATATTCTTAAAAAAATAAGTGAAGACTTAATAAATAAAGGGGGCGGCGAGTAATGGCTGTGGAATGGACAAAAGAACAGAGACAGGTAATTGAATTACGGAATCGCAATATCTTAGTATCCGCGGCAGCCGGTTCCGGAAAGACCGCCGTCTTAGTAGAGAGGATTATAAAAAGGATTACCGATGAACAGCATCCGGTGGATGTGGACCGGCTCTTAGTGGTAACCTTTACCAATGCGGCAGCTTCAGAGATGCGCGAAAGAATTGGTGATGCCATTGAAGCGGCATTAGAAAGGGAACCTGAAAATCATCATCTGCAAAGACAGCAGTCTTTGATCCATAATGCCCAGATCACGACGATTGACAGTTTTTGTCTCTATATCGTGCGAAATTATTTCCATACGATTGATTTAGAACCGGGGTTTCGGATTGCAGATGAGGGAGAATTAGCACTGTTAAAAGAGCAGGTATTAGATGAAGTTTTAGAGAGTTTTTATGAAAAACCAAATGGAGATTTTACATCCTTTATGGAGGCTTTCGCAACCGCAAAAAGCGACCGGAATGTCCGTGGTATGATATTAGAACTCTTTACTACGGCACAGTCGAATCCATGGCAGTCCGAGTGGCTTGATAAGTTAGATGAAGATTACAAAAAAGCATGTGAATCTCCGGATGACTCCGTCTGGATGCAGCTTGCACTTTCTGATTACCGAAACAGTATGGAAGATGTTTTGCGGGAATTGCAAAAGGCATGGAATCTGACACAGGAGTTTGACGGACCGCAGATGTATGCAGGTGCTATTAAAAGCGACTTAGAACTGGTGGAAACTTTGTGTACAAAGGATACCTATGCAGATATTGTACAGGCATTGACAGAGCTTCCTGCCTATGCGCGACTTGCGGCGGCACGGGGCTATGATGGAAGTCTGCAAAAACAGGCACAGGTCAAAGCAGCAAGAGAGCAGATGAAAGATACGATCCAGAAGCTGCGTGAAAAAATATTCTTTCAAAGCCAGTCTGATCTGAAGGCTTCTCTTTGCAGACAGCAGCCGATGGTACATGTCTTACTCGAATTAGTCCGCGCGTTTACAGAGGCTTATGACAAGGCAAAACGGAAAAAGAGTCTGGTGGATTTTTCAGATATCGAGCATTTTGCATTGGATATTTTAGTGAATGCTAAGACGAAGGAGCCGACACCTGTTGCAGAGGAGTTCCGGAATTTTTTTGAAGAAGTCATGATCGATGAGTATCAGGACAGCAACTATTTGCAGGAGGCAATCTTAAGTGCCGTATCGAAGATACAGTCAGGAGAGCCGAATATGTTTATGGTCGGAGATGTGAAGCAGAGTATCTATCGTTTCCGTTTGGCAAGACCGGAACTTTTTATGGAAAAATATGAGACTTATACGAAAGAGGACAGTCCGTATCAGAAGATCGAACTGCATAAGAATTTCCGAAGCAGGGAAGGAGTCTTAGCGGCGGTCAATGACATCTTTTATAAGATCATGGGAAAAGATTTAGGCAGGGTTCATTATGATGAGGATGCAGCCCTTTATCCGGGAGCAGATTATCCGGTATTGAAAGGAGAACAGGAATCTTCTGAAGTCATTGTGGTGGAACAGGACAGCAGCACAGAGCGGAGCATTTTAGAAGCAGGGACGATCGGAAGAAAGATCCGGCAGTTAAAGGAAAACGGATGGATCACGGATAAAAAAAGCGGAGAGTTACGAAGACCGGGATATTCGGATATGGTCATCCTTTTGCGAAGTCCCGGAGGAGATGCCGATGTGATGGCAGCTGAACTTGGGAAAATGGGGATTCCGGCACATGCGATCTCGAGAACCGGATATTTTTCCACACAGGAAATCCAGGTGCTTTTGAATTATCTGGCAATTTTGGATAATCCAAGACAGGATATTCCATTGGCATCCGTTCTGACTTCGTGGTTTGGCGGACTTGGCGAAGAGGAGTTAGGCTATCTTCGGGCAGTGGATAAAGAAAAGCCATTTTATGAAAATGTGCTGGCATGGATGCCGGAATCCGAAGAGATATCGGAAAGCATCAGCGAGGAATTGCGTCAGAAACTGCCAGAGGAGATACAGGAAAAATTAGCACGTTTTCATCAGACATATCAGAAGCTACGAAAAAAGAGCCGTTATCTGCCAATCCATGAACTGCTCTATGAGATTTTTGCAATGACCGGATATTTAGATTATGTTACGGCACTGCCGGCAGGCGGACAGCGAAGGGCAAATGTGGAAATGCTGATAGAAAAGGCAATTGCATTTGAAAACAGCAGTTACCGTGGCCTGTTCCATTTTATCCGATATATTGAAAAATTACAGAAATATGACGTGGATTTTGGCGAAGCAGAGATTGTCAGTGAAAATGATGAAGCGGTGCGTATTATGAGTATCCATAAGAGCAAGGGTCTCGAATTTCCAATCTGCTTTGTGGCAGGATTGGGAAAACGTTTTAATATGTCGGACAGTTATGGAAAAATCGTCGTACATCCGCAGTTTGGGATCGGTGTGGAAGAGTATGATACGAAAAGGCGGATCAAGTCGCAGTCCTTTGTGAAGCAGATTTTAGCAGAGCAGATCCGTTTGGAAAACTTAGGCGAGGAGCTTCGTGTTCTCTATGTGGCACTGACGAGGGCAAAAGAAAAACTGATTTTAGTCGGAACCCTAAAAAAACCGGGAGAAAAATTAGAAAGCTATCAAAGCAGTGCCGGTACCGGGATGCTTTCCTATGGATGCAGGAGTAATGCGGGAAGCTATTTTGACTGGATCTTGCCGGCAATCTATTCCTATGGTGAAAGATATCCGGTGTATGTGGATAGTGATAGCAAAGAGCAGAGTGAATTCGCAGAGGAATTTCAAAAGGGCTGGGAGAAAGAACAGCTTTTAGAGCATATCCGCGAAGCAGATACAAAGGAGTTAACAGAGCGGCTTTCCTATTGTTATCCGAAAATGGAAGAGGTTTCCTTAAAGACAAAGATATCCGTTTCAGAATTAAAACACAGGGATATGGTATTTGAACCGGAGGAGGAGCAGACGGTACGCTGGTTTGAAGAAGAAGTACCGCTGCCGTATGTGCCGGAATTTGTAAAAGCGCGTGAGGAAAATCAGGGAGCAAAAAGAGGTACGGCAGTACACCGTGCCATGGAGTGCATTGATTTTTCACGGATGGAGGAGCAGATCCAAAGTGCAGGCGTACAGACAGACCGGGCAGGCATTGCAGGCATTGTAAAAAAACGATTGTCAGAGCTTTTAGAAGAGCATAAAATAGATGAGCAGATGTATGAACTGATCCTGCCGGATAAGATTGCCGGATTTTTTATGGATGAAACAGCAATCCGCATGAGTAATGCACAGCGGGCAGGCAGATTATTTTTAGAAAAACCGTTTGTATTAGGAAAAGAAGCGGGTGAGATCTATCCGGAAATGGAGAGTACGGAGCGGGTATTGATCCAGGGAATCGTGGATGTCTTTTTTATTGAGGACGGTAAAGTACATGTGTTAGATTATAAGACTGACCGGGTAAACAAAGGCGAGCAGTTGATCGGAAGATATAAAACCCAGATTGAACTTTATGCGGAGGCATTGGCAAAGGCATTAGAGGTAGAAGTCGGCGAGAAACTGATCTATTCCTTTGCATTAGAAAAAATCGTAAAACTTTAGGAGGAAGATATGAGATTCATTTTAGCATCGGCATCGCCGCGAAGAAAAGAATTGTTAGAACAGATCGGAGTAAAATTCGATATCCTGCCGGCAACCGGCGAAGAGGTGATCACAAAAGAGCTTCCGGGCGAAGAGGTGATGGAATTGGCAAAACAGAAAGCAGAAGAGGTTGCAAAGACAGCAGGAGCAGATGCTTTGGTATTAGGAGCGGATACCGTGGTTGCATATGAAGGAAAAATATTAGGAAAACCAAAGGATGAAGCGGATGCTTTAAGAATGCTTACCATGCTTTCGGGAAAAGAACATGAGGTTTACACCGGAGTGGCATTGATAGATAACCGGGATCAAAGCATGGAGAATTTTTTTGAAAGAACAAAAGTGACGATGTATCCGGTTTCAGAAGAAGAGATCAGAGATTATATTGCCGGTGGCGAACCGATGGATAAAGCGGGTGCCTATGCCATTCAAGGGCTCGGAGCAAAATTCATTCAGAAGATCGAGGGGGACTACAACAATGTTGTAGGACTTCCTATCGGCAGAATTTATCAGGAAATAAAGCGAAAATCCATTGAAATCCCGACGCGTTTTTGATACGATACTATGGGTGTGAAAAAAACGTATTGGGAGAGAGTTATTTAGGAGGAATATCTGGTATGAATGAATATGATGAAGAGTGTCTGCAGGTTTTCTTAGAGAAACAGCTTCAGTTATTTCAGGAAGAGGTAGCAACGACACCGGAGGAGGCAGAGGAATTTTTATCAGACTGCATGGCAGTGATCTGTAAAGATTTAAAAGATGTGAAAGATTACTTTGATGAGGAAGGTGTGGATATTTCCGGACTGTCTTTGGATAACTTAGAGGAATTAGAAGAAGTATTTGCACTTCCGAGTGGAAGATACTTAATTGTAGAAGGATAAAAGAAAGGAAGTTTTTAAATGTTAAATTATGATATTATTATTATAGGAGCAGGACCTTCCGGAATCTTTTGTGCATATGAGTTATTAGAGCATAAAAAAGATTTAAAGGTACTGATGATTGAAAAAGGAAGAAGGATCGAGAACCGCCAGTGTCCGAAACGTAAGACAAAGGTCTGCGTAGGATGTCAGCCATGTTCCATTACGACCGGATTTGCAGGAGCAGGAGCATTTTCTGATGGAAAACTCTCCTTATCCCCGGATGTCGGTGGAAATCTTCCGGAGATTTTAGGCTATGAGGCAGCCAAAGAACTGATCCATGAATCCGATGAAATCTATCTGAAATTCGGTGCAGATACGAGTATTTACGGCGTGGACAAAGAAAAAGAGATCCGTGAGATCAGAAGAAAAGCGATCAATGCCAACTTAAAGCTGATCGAATGTCCGATCCGTCATTTAGGAACTGAAGAGGGATATAAGATTTACTCCAGACTTCAGGAACATCTTTTAGAAGCAGGCGTGGAAATCCGTTTTGATACTATGGTCAAAGACCTCATCATTGAAGGCGGAAGAGCCGTTGGAGTCCTGACCGAAAAAGGCGAAGAATTCCGTGCAAAAGAGATCGTCTCAGCAGTCGGACGTGAAGGAGCAGACTGGTTTGCACATATCTGTAAAGAGCACGAAGTTGAGACAGAGGTAGGAACGGTAGATGTTGGTGTGCGTGTGGAAGTGCGTGATGAAGTTATGGACGTACTGAACCGCAATCTCTATGAGGCAAAACTTGTTTATCATACACCGACCTTTGATGATAAGGTGCGTACCTTCTGTACCAATCCTTCCGGAGAGGTGGCAACCGAGTACTATGATGACGGTCTTGCCGTAGTCAATGGACACGCTTATAAGTCAAAAGATTTAAAGACAAACAATACGAACTTTGCACTGTTGGTATCTAAGAACTTTACAAAACCGTTCAAGACACCGATCGAATATGGAAAACAGATTGCACAGCTTTCCAATATGCTCTGTGCCGGAAAAATCTTAGTACAGACTTTTGGAGATTTTAAACGTGGAAGAAGAACAACCGAGGAGCGTCTGTGCCGTAACAACCTGATCCCGACTTTGAAGGATGCGGTTCCGGGAGATCTGTCTTTGGTATTCCCACATCGTATCATGGTGGATATTGAGGAAATGATCGAGGCACTCGATAAAGTAACACCGGGTATTGCAAGTGATGAAACACTTCTCTATGGTGTAGAGGTAAAATTCTATTCTAACAAAGTTGTAGTCAATAAGGATTTTGAAACCAGTATTCCGGGACTTCGTGCGATCGGAGACGGAGCATCTGTGACAAGAGGACTTCAGCAGGCATCTGCAAACGGATTGTCTGTAGCGAGAAGTATCTTAAAGACAATGGAGTAGGAGATGAGATCACACAGAAGAATCAGGAGTATGGCATGTCTGCTGCTTGTGGCGTTGCTGCTGAGCGGCTGTCAGATCGGAAATACAAAAGTGGTGTTCTTAAAGCCTGTCGGCTATCATCAGGTGTTTAAGATCGACAAAGAGGTTTGCAAGAAAAAAGAGGCAAAGGTCTATCTGACCAATTATATGAATATCTACGGTAATGCCTATGGGGTCAGCCTGAGAAAGCAGAAATCCGTACAGGAAGATTTAGAGCAGTATGTGAAAGAGTTGACAATATCACAGCTTTCTAAGATCAAATGTATGAATGGTATTGCAAAAGAGCAGAAGATCGAGCTGACAAAGGAAGAAGAGCAGATTGCAGAGGCTGCGGCAAAAGAGTACTATGAATCCCTTTCCAAAGAAGAGCGAAAATATATGGGTGCCAGTCAGTCGCTGATCACGAAAATGTATAGCGAGTATTTGTTAGCATCGAAGGTATATCAGTCGTTGATCGGAAGTGTGGATGAGGAAGTCAGTGATGATGAAGCGCGCATTATAGAAGGGATGCAGATTTTTGTCAAGGATTCCGGAAAAGCGGATGAGGTAAAAAAACGCCTGAAAAGAGGCGAAGATTTTGCTTCGGTGGCAGCAAGCTGCAATGAGGAAACCAGAACAGATATTAAATTTGGCAGGGAGGATATGCCAAAGGAAGTTGTGAAAGAAGCATTTGAGTTAGAAAACGAAGAAATCTCAGGAAAGATCAAAACAAAAGAGGGATATTATTTCATCAAGTGCATCAACAAATACAACAAAGAGCTGACAGACAAGAATAAAAAAGTCATTTTAGAGGAACGCAAGGAAAAAGCATTCCATACCGTATATGACAAATATGTTGAAAACAGCTCTACGGTTTTGAATACAAAAATGTGGGATAAACTTCAGGTAAATCTGCCAAAGGATGTTAAGACCGATTCCTTTTTTGAAGTCATAGATCGACATATGGAAGAAAAGTAACAGACAACCTCTCCGGGGACGGAGGGGTTGTTTTAAAATATTGACACATTATGCATAAAAACGGAACTATATGTTACAAAACAGGTATGGTATCTTAAAGAAAGCACAGAGCAAATGAAATGGATTGTTGCAATAGAAAAAAGCAGAATAAAAAGTAATTTCACGAGAAGAAACAGCAGAGGAGTGAGCGTATGAATCAAAAAATCGCAAAAACAGGAGCTATAATAGTCACAGTTCGGTATTAGTATTTGCTGTCTGTATGTTGATATCCTTTCATTTTGGCAGCACCTTGTATGCATGTTGTTACCAATCGGATACATTATGAGATATACAAAAGAGAATGAATATCAGGTAAAGGGACTCGCAAGAGAGAGTTCTATGGATGGAATATTGGATGTTTCATGTTATGAGACATTATGAAAAAGCCCACCGGAGGTTTGTGACTTCCGATGGGCTTTTGTCGTAGACAGTATTTTGTGGTATTTTATATAATAAATATTTGACAATTATTACGAAATAAATTACAATATCGATATAAATGTAAAACAGGGGGGGATTCAATGAAAATTAACGAGACGATATTAAAAGTAATAAAAAGTAATAATAATATGATAACTACGGCTCAGGCGGTTGAGTTGGGATTTACACGTTCTCTTCTTTCCTGGTATGTAAAAGAAGGGTTATTAGAACGTGGTTGCAGAGGGGTTTATATTCTGCCTGATTCTGTTTGCGATGACATGTATACACTGATGCTGCGGTCAGATAAAATGATATGTTCGCATGATACGGCATTATTTTTAAATGGGTTATCAGAGAGAACACCATTTATGCATTCTGTAACAATTCCGAGTAATACGAAACTTTCGAATCCTCTGCAGAAGGAATGTGTGTGTTACTATATAAAACCGGAGTTGCATCAGTTAGGTGTTATTACCCGGAAAACCACGTTGGGAAATGAAGTGCGATGTTATAATGCGGAGCGTACGATTTGTGATTTATTACGTTCACGAAATAGACTTGACGAAGAAACGGTTATCAGTGGCATAAAGAATTATGCTGCTTCATCAGAAAAAGATCTTGATCGGTTAGCCACATATGCTTCAAAGCTTGGCGTTGAGAAAAACTTAAAGAGATATATGGAGGTTTTGCTATGAGTGCAAAAGCAATGAGCCTCAAAGAGAAGATTAAGAATTACGCTAAAAGCAACAAAATAGCAGCACAGGTAGTGTTACAGAATTATATGTTTGAACGTTTTTTAGAAAGATTGTCCGTATCAGAATATAGTGAAAAGTTTGTCGTGAAAGGCGGGATGTTAATAGCGGCCATTGTAGGATTGGATACCAGATCAACCATGGATTTAGATACTACTTTAAAAAATTTACCATTGAAAGAAGAACAGATATTGACAGCACTTACTTCTATATGTGAAATAGATTTAGAAGATGATGTTTCATTTGAAATCAAATCGGTGTCTATGATCCGTAAGGGGGATATATATGGTGGGTATTGTGCAAGGATAGATGCAGTTTACGATACAATTATTACACCATTATCGATAGATGTGTCCACCGGAGATGTGATTACACCCTGTGCCATAAAATATGAATTTGAAGGCATTTTTGATGAGGACGTTAAAATCACTTTATGGGGATATAACATTGAAACCGTTATGGCAGAAAAAGTAGAAACTATTTTGAGCCGGGGCATATTTACCACCAGACCGAGAGACTTTTATGATGTATATATTTTAGGAAATACACAAAAATATGATAAGAGAATATTCAGGGAGGCATTAAACGCAACAGCAATTCACAGGGGCTCATTGGAAAAAATAGCTGATAGGAATAAAATTATAGATCATATTTCGGCGGATGAAGATTTGAAAAATATGTGGAAAAAGTATCAAAAGAAATTTTCATATGCTAACGATATATCTTATGAGCAGGTGATAGCTCTGTTAAGAGAGGTTGTCTTAGAAGAATAACGCTATAATGAAAATTTAAGATAAGATGTATTCGTTTTTTGATCACATAAAAATGCGTAACAGATTCAATACCTGTTACGCATTAAAATTTTATTTATCCCGTTAATGATTACTTCGCAAGCAGCATCATAATTTCATTGCTTCTTGCAATAAATGCAGCCATTTCATCAGCAGGAAGCGGCTGGTTTGCGATCATAGCAAGGTCATAGAGCTGTTTACAGAAGGTCGGTACATGCTCGGAATCCTTGTGTTCAAAGATATATTGAACCAAAGCATTGTTTGCATTCAGTACCAGAGTCTCGGAACCGCCAAACATAGAAGGATCCATGCCCATACCGTGCATGCTGTACATTTTCATCATATCCTGCATACGGCGTGTGTCCTCGGAAAGAGTGATCATAGAGGAAATATTTTCATCCTTTAATTTTTCTACTTTGACATCTAAGTTGTCTTTTCCAAGAGCATTTTTGAATACCTCAGTCAGAGTATCTGTGGTTTTTTTTAATTCTTCTTCCGAAACATCTTCTTTTAAGGAATCCGTTACGTCTGCATCAATGCGGGCGAAACGATACTGTTCGTTGCGGGCTTCTAACTGTGAAATGAAAGAAGTATCAATGTTGTGGTCTAAAATGACAGCGTCCATACCCTGTTCTTTGAACATACGGATGTACTGGCTCTGCTGAACCTTGTCGGTAACATAGTAGACAACCTTGCGGGTATCTTTTTCGGTATCAGCAGCAGTATCGGTATCCTGATTTTCCCCGGTATCAGTATCAGCTTCGTCCTTTTTCAGGATTTCAGGTAAGGTCAGGTACTTGTCATCTAAGTTCTTGAACAGGATATAATCATTCATCTTGTCGCAGAATTTTTCATCCTTTAAGCAACCGAACTTAATGAATGGGCTGATGTCATCCCAGTATTTTTCATAGGACTCTTTGTCTGTTTTGCAAAGACCGGCAAGTTTATCTGCAACCTTTTTTGTAATATAATCAGAAATTTTCTTGACAAAACCATCGTTCTGTAAAGCACTTCTGGAAACATTTAAAGGCAGGTCAGGGCAGTCGATGACACCTTTTAAGAGCATCAGGAATTCCGGGATCACCTCTTTGATGTTGTCGGCAATAAATACCTGATTGTTGTAAAGTTTGATCACACCTTCAATGGATTCGTATTCCATGTTGATCTTTGGGAAGTAGAGAATACCCTTTAAATTAAACGGGTAATCCATATTCAGATGGATCCAGAATAAAGGCTCCTTGTAATCCTGGAATACCTTGCGGTAAAAAGCAATATATTCTTCATCGGTGCATTCATTTGGATGTTTTGCCCAAAGCGGGTTCGTGTCATTCAAAGCAACCGGACGTTTTACGATCTTTGCTTTTTCCATTCGAGGGGAGACTTCTACCTGTTCCTTTGTACCGTCTTCGTTTTCTTTTTCTTCATATTTTGCTTCTTCCACGATGTTTTCCACGACAGTGTCCTTTTCGGTTACTTCATCTGCCGGAATAGTTTCGTATTCGGTTTCTGCATTTTCCTTTTCTAAGAAAATCGGGGTAGGCATGAAAGAGCAGTATTTTTCAATGACTTCTCTTGCACGATACTCGTTGGCAAACTCAAGGCAGTCCTCGTTTAAGAAAAGAGTGATCTCTGTACCGACGCCTTCTTTTGTTCCATCATTCATATCAAACTCTGTACCGCCGTCACATTCCCAGTGAACAGCCGTAGCGCCATCCTTATAGGAAAGGGTATCAATATGCACTTCGTCTGCTACCATAAAAGCAGAGTAGAAGCCGAGACCGAAATGTCCGATGATCTGGTCTTCGTTTGCCTTGTCCTTGTATTTTTCTAAAAAGTCAGTGGCACCGGAAAAAGCAATCTGATTGATGTATTCCTCAACCTCGTCAGCAGTCATACCAAGACCGTTATCGATAAATTTCAAAGTTTTTTCTTCCGGGTTCAAACCTACGCGGATTTTTGCTTCGTAGTCATCCGGGAGGCTGTATTCACCCATCATATCCAGTTTTTTCAATTTGGTAATGGCATCACAACCGTTCGAGATCAATTCACGGTAAAAAATGTCGTGGTCAGAATATAACCATTTCTTTATAATAGGAAAAATATTGTCACTGTTAATGGAAAGGCTTCCATGTCTGTTACTCATAGTCATACACTCCTTCTTGTGTTTTGCTTTCAAATGTTTTGATGCTAGTACATATTTTAGTATTAGAAAATGACAATGTCAATAGAAAATTAGCACTCGATAAAAATGAGTGCTAACAGATACGGCAAAAACATTGAAAACATGGACTTAATGAGAATTTATTAAAAAAATATAAACAATCAGAGAAATAAAAAATCTCCAAATAAAGAAAATGACGAAAAAGACGAAAAAACAGAGAAATACAAATAAAAAATGCACAACAAATTGTACTTGGATTTGTGCATTTTAGAAAAAATGCATAGAAAACGTAAAGATTATTGAGAAAAATTGTTCATTTTCATTGCGTTAATATTTTAACGATGATATAATAAATTAAAATGAGTTAACATGTCTATATGCCACGCTGCGCGGGCAAGAAATAAGGAGCACCCACAGGGCATCTATATGCCACGCTGCGCGGGCAAGAAATAAGGAGGATATATATTGAAAAAAGAAGAGAAAAAACAATTGGATGACATCCTGAAGGCTCATGATTACAACAAGACATCCGTCATTGCGATCATGCAGGATATCCAGAAAATCTATCATTACCTTCCACAGAAGGTACTCACTTACATCGCAGGTGAATTGGGATTGAGTGAAGCAAAAGTGTATGGTGTAGCAACCTTTTATGAGAATTTTTCCTTAGAGCCAAAGGGAAAATATGTGATCAAGATCTGTGACGGTACCGCCTGTCATGTGCGGAATTCTACCGCAATCTTAAATGAAATCCGTTCTGTTTTGGGTGTATCACAGGAGCATCCGACCACAGAGGATATGATGTTTACGGTTGAGACGGTTTCCTGTCTGGGAGCCTGTGGATTAGCACCGGTCTGTACAGTCAATGACAAAGTACATCCGGCAATGACCCCTGAAAAGGCAAGAGCTTTAATAGAAGAATTAAAGGAGGAAGCTGCAAATGAAAATTAAGACAAGACAGGAATTAGAAGCAAAAAGAGCGGAGTACGCAGCTTCTTTAAAGACACAGAAAAAGCAGATCTTAATCTGTGCAGGAACCGGATGTGTTGCCGGAGGTTCTTTAAACATCTATGCAAGATTGCAGGAAATTTTAAAAGAACGCGGCATCAAATGTTCTCTGGTATTGGAAAAAGAACCGCATGAAGAGAGTGTGGGACTGAAAAAGAGTGGATGCCATGGATTTTGTGAAATGGGACCATTGCTTAGAATTGAACCGGCAGGACTTCTTTATATCAAAGTAAAGGTAGAAGATTGTGAAGAAATTATCGAAGAGAGTATCATCAATGACCGCGTGATCGAGCGTCTGGTATATCATGACCAGGAGGGCAAGGCTTATGAGAAACAGGAGGAAATCCCATTCTATAAGCAGCAGACCCGTGTGGCATTAGAGGATTGTGGACGTATTAATGCAGAGTCCATCAAAGAATACATAGCAGTCGGCGGTTACAGTGCCGTAGCAAAAGCACTGTTTGATATGACACCACAGCAGATTGTCGATGAGATTTCCGAAGCATCCTTACGAGGACGTGGAGGCGGCGGTTTCCCGACCGGAAGAAAATGGGCACAGGTATTAGCACAGGATTCCGAAATTAAATATGTGGTATGTAATGGTGATGAGGGAGATCCGGGAGCATTCATGGATCGAAGCATGATGGAGGGAGATCCGCATCGTGTGATTGAAGGAATGCTGATTGCAGGTATTGCAACCGGAGCACATTACGGATATATCTATGTGCGTGCAGAGTATCCGCTTGCCGTAGAACGTCTTCAGACAGCAATTCAGAAGGCAGAAGAAAAAGGTCTGTTAGGAAAAAATATCTTAAATTCAGGTTTTGACTTTGACTTAAAGATCAGTCAGGGTGCCGGAGCATTCGTTTGTGGTGAGGGTTCCGCACTGACCGCTTCCATCGAGGGAAATCGTGGTATGCCGCGTGTAAAACCGCCTCGTACCGTAGAAAAAGGATTGTTTGAAAAACCAACCGTTTTAAATAACGTAGAGACCTACTGTAACGTTCCGCCGATCATCAATAAAGGGGCAGACTGGTATAAGACGATCGGACCGGATAAGAACCATGGAACAAAAGCGTTTGCCTTAACAGGAAACGTTATGAATACAGGACTGATCGAGGTTCCGATGGGAACACCGCTTCGCAAAGTTATTTTTGATATCGGAGGCGGTGTCAAAGGTGGAGAGTTTAAGGCAGTCCAGATCGGAGGACCATCCGGTGGATGTCTCTGTATCAATCCGAGTGAAGACCACCTGAATTTACAGTTGGATTTTGACTCCCTGAAAAAAGTAGGAGCCATGATCGGAAGTGGTGGACTTGTTGTTATGAACGACAAGAGCTGTATGGTAGAAGTGGCAAGATTCTTCATGAACTTTACACAGAACGAATCCTGTGGAAAATGTATTCCGTGCCGCGAGGGAACCAAGCGTATGTTAGAGCTGTTAACCGATATCTGCGAAGGACGCGGAACGATGCAGCATATTACATTATTAGAGGAACTGTCCGAGACCATTTCCGCAACAGCACTCTGTGGACTTGGAAAGACAGCAGCATCTCCGGTTGTCAGCACGATGAAATACTTCCGTGATGAATATATTGCCCATGTGGTAGATAAGAAGTGTCCGGCAGGACAGTGTAAAGCCTTAGTAACCCTTCAGATCGATCCGGAACTTTGTAAAGGATGCTCAAAATGTTCAAGAGTCTGTCCGGTTGGAGCAATTTCCGGCGAGATCAAGAAACCGTTTAAGATTGATACCACGAAGTGTATCAAGTGTGGAGCCTGCAAGGAAGGTTGTCCTTTCCATGCAGTAAAAGAAGTATAGGAGGGACTGGCATGGAAAAATATATGATCATAGACGGAGAACGCGTGTCGTTCACCGATGAAAAAAATATACTTGCGGTAATCCGCAAAGCCGGAATTATTTTACCGACATTTTGTTATTACTCAGATTTATCCATCTATGGTGCATGCCGTATGTGTGTCGTAGAAGACAAGTGGGGTGGCATTGTGGCATCCTGTTCTACACCGCCAAAGCATGAGATGGAGATCTATACGAATACACCACAGCTTTATTATCACAGAAAACGTATCTTAGAGCTGTTATTAGCAGCACATTGCAGAGACTGTACAACCTGTGAGAAGAATGGAAAATGTAAACTGCAGGAATTAGCCAAACGTTTCGGAATTCCGGGAGTGCGTTTTGAGAACACCAATCCGATCCGTCCGATAGACCGTTCTTCAAAAGCGATCGTAAAAGACCCGAATAAATGTATCCTCTGTGGTGACTGTGTCCGTGTCTGCAACGAGATTCAGCATGTCGGAGCGATCGATTTTGCAAACCGTGGCTCTAAAATGATCATTTCCACAGCATTCGGACGTGATCTTGCGGATACAAACTGTGTCAACTGTGGACAGTGTGCAGCAGTCTGTCCGACCGGAGCGATTACGATCAAAAACGATACCCATGACGTATGGGAAGCAATCCATGATCCGAAAAAACGTGTGGTAATGCAGATTGCACCGGCAGTCCGTGTTGCGATCGGTGAGGCATTCGGTTATGAACCGGGTGAGAATACAATTGGAAAATTAATTGCATCCTTAAGAAAATTAGGTGTAGATGCAATCTTTGATACCTCCGTGGGAGCAGACCTTACCATTATGGAAGAGTCTGCGGAGTTAGTAGAGACACTTTCCGAAGAAGGACGGAAATACCCACTCTTTACTTCCTGTTGTCCGGGCTGGATCCGTTTTGTAGAGACAAAATATCCGCACCTGATGAAATATGTATCTACTTCAAAATCCCCGATGGAGATGTTTGGAGCGGTCATCAAAGAATATTATAAGAAATTAGACAAAGAAGAAGGAAAAGAGACCGTATCCGTTGCGATTATGCCATGTACGGCAAAGAAATATGAGGCATCCAGAGAAGAGTTTGTACGCAACAGCAGACCGGATGTGGATTATGTTCTGACTTCCGAAGAAGTAATTGGAATGTTTAAAGAGATCGGTATCCGCTTTGACCGTTTAGAGCCGGAAGCATATGATATGCCATTCTCAATCTATTCCGGAGCCGGTGTGATCTTTGGAGCAACCGGTGGTGTGACCGAAGCAGCAGTCAGACGTGTCGTAGCCGATAAGAGTCCGAAAGCATTAAAAGACATTGAGTTCATCGGAACACGAGGAATGGCAGGCACCAAGATCTGTGAATTGGATTTAGGAGAGCGTACCGTCCGTATCGGCATCGTCAGCGGACTTGGTAATGCAGAGGAGCTGATCAAGAAGATCGAAAGCGGTGAAGAGCATTTTGACTTCGTAGAAGTGATGGCATGTCCGGGAGGATGTGTTGCCGGTGCAGGTCAGCCGTTTGCACGTTCCACAGAAAAACGTCTGCGTGCAGAGGGACTTTACAAAAACGATAAGGCACTTCAGATTAAACGAAGTGAGAACAACCCAATTGTGAAGAATCTCTACGATGATCTCTTAAAGAACAGAGAGCACGAACTGCTTCATGTTCACTATCCGGGGCATAAGGCAGATGCATAGGGAGTAGAGGAGACTGCTATAAGGAATATATAGAAGATATACATATATAATATGCAAAAAAAAAGAATCAGAACTTATTGTTCTGGTTCTCAGACTGTAGACAAAGCGCTCCGAGAAATCATGTTTCTCGGAGCCTTTTTCTATCACTATAAAGATGTTTGGGTTTAAACAACCATATTTCCAC
>JABLTO010133338.1_pt1 | contig 31612 bp, 30 predicted proteins | sample 7160091 | NCBI WGS metagenome assembly JABLTO01 (sample SAMN14651225, study PRJNA627086) | human gut metagenome | isolation source: feces | host: Homo sapiens
AGCAAGAGAAGCGGCAAATTCTTCCTCGGTTTCTCCGGGAAATCCTACCATAATATCGGTTGTAACGGAAGCATTATCAAAAGTTTGTCTGATTTTATCAACAATTATTGCATATTCTTCAGTCGTATAATGGCGGTTCATTCGTTTTAGTGTAGCATCGCAGCCGCTTTGCAGAGCAAGATGAAATTGAGGACAAAACTTGTCCAAAGCGGCGAGACGTTTGATATCGTCGTCCGACAAAAGCTCCGGTTCCAAGGAACCAAGCCGAACCCGTTCGATCCCTTTTGTTGCGCAGGCAAGTTCTACCGCATCAATCAGTTGTAAATTGATATCCTTACCGTAGGAAGACAGGTTGATGCCGACCAACACGACTTCTTTATACCCGTTTGCCGCAAGTTCGTTCAGTTCCCGGCGCAAGTCATCTAAGGATTTTGAACGAATCGGGCCTCTCGCTTTGGGAATAATGCAATAAGAACAGTATTTATCGCAACCGTCCTCAATTTTTACAAAAGCACGGGTTCGCTGTCTGAATTGCACCGCTGACATTTTTTCAAATTGTTCTTCCCTCGAGTGTGGGGTGATATCAATAATTCGAACACCGCTTGTCTGAACGGCATGTATGTCGTCAAGCAGCTTCAGCCGTTGCTGTGCGCCGCGTATTATGTCTGCTTCTGCGATTTTCTCTGCTTCTTCGGGAAATGCTTGCGGAAAGCATCCGGTGAGAGCAATAATTGCATTCGGATTTTTTCGTTTGCACCGATGTAAAATTTGTCTGGTTTTTTTATCGCCCGAGGAGGTTACCGTGCAGGAATTAATCACATACACATCTGCCATATCCTCGTGTGAGACAATTTCGTATCCGCTTTTTTCAAATTGTGCCGCTAAAATTTCGGTCTCATACTGGTTAACCTTGCATCCGAGGGTATAAAAAGCAGCCCGCATTTTAACATCCTTTCCTTATGGAATTCTATTACATTTTACACAAACGTTTCTTCTTATATTTAGTATTATAATAGATTTATCAGAAATTTACAATTAGCAGTTGACTTAAAACTCAACAACTGATATATTATATTTATAGTCAATATTTTCAATAAACATATGATTACATTTTAGGAGGAAATAAATATGAAAACCACTACTATTATGCTTAACACAATCAATGATGTAAAATTGTTCGTCAATACGGTTGCAAAATATGATTTTGACGTTGATTTGGTGTCCGGCAGATATGCCATTGACGCAAAATCCATTATGGGTATTTTCAGCCTGGATTTATCTAAGCCGATTCAATTAGAAGCTCATTCCGATGATTGTGAGGCTTTCTTTGAGGAGATTAAAGATTTCATTGTAAAATAACGGTGATAAAAGCAAGGGAGACTTGTTATGACGCTTGAGGATTTGCAGAAACTGAATCCGAACGCTTACATAAAAATTGCGAACCCGTTTACACCGCAGCAAAAGGATAATTATACTATTGTTAACAGAACGGTAGATCAAGACGGAAATATCAAAATTGATGTAGTGAAAGGTTAACGTCTTTCATCCTAATAAAAAATACCCGACCGGTAAATTTACCGGTCGGTTATTTTTTATTCGGAGCTTTTAGCAGCCGCAACCGCAGTCATTGTTCAGCAGATTGCCGCTTCCGTTGCCACAGCAGCATACCAACACTAGGATCAGAATAAGTATCCATGTGCAATTTCCGCCGAAAAAGTTACCACAACCCATAGTAAAATCCTCCTTAATATTGGATAAGCAAAATGATTTGTAACAGGTTTGCTTTTCCTGATTACATCCCATCTTATGCCGAAAATCAGAAAACGGTTACCGGAAAATAGAATTAAATAAAATTTTTGTATTTGAAAAACCATAAAAAAGAAAGAAATAGTGAGAAAACAGCAGAAATCAAGAGATAAATTGTTTTTTTAACAGCAAATACGTTTCGTTTGACTTTAACTGACTTTGACTTTAACTGACTTTATAGTATAATAGAGTCAAAGGTCAAATATAGTCAAAAACAAATAATAATAGATTCAGGTGCTTAGAAAAGGAATGATGGTAAAATGAACATCACAGATGTCATTGCACAGGCAATTCAGGAGATGTTGGATGAACATGACGGTACTGCAAGAATTAACCGTAACGAATTCGCCAGTAAAATCGGATGTGTACCCAGCCAAATCAACTATGTAATTACATCGCGGTTCACACCGGAACAAGGGTATATTATTGAGAGCAAACGGGGCGGCGGAGGATTTATTCGTATCGTTCGGACACAGCATTCGGAAAAGCAGGTGTTTATGCATATTATTAATTCCATCGGCAACAGTATTGACGAAAATTCTGTACGAATTATTTTACAGAATTTATGCTCCGATGGATTGATTCTTCCGAAAGAGGCAAAAATTATCTTATCTGCAATTTCGGAGCATGTATTAAAAGATTTGGAACCTCAAACACGGAATATGATTCGTGCAAGGATTTTTAAATCTGTTTTATTAAATTTAATGTAAATAACGTTGCGTTATCAGAAAAAAGGAATGGTGATTGTCATGTTATGTTCTAAATGCGGAAAAAGAGAAGCAACAACACATTACAAACAAACGATTAACGGTAAAACCATCGTGATGAATGTTTGTTCTGAGTGCGCTGAAGAAATGGGTTTAGCTCAAATGTTTCATGGATTCGGCGGGTTTAATTTTAATATCGGGGATGTATTTGCCGGATTGTTAGGTAATTTTTCATCATCTTCGCTGCCTGCGCAGGAAAATACGGTTTGTCCTGAATGTCACAGCGATTTAAGAACCATTATAAACAGCGGTAAGATCGGTTGTTCCAAATGTTATACTACTTTCCGAAATGAGCTGATTCCGACGATTGAGCAACTGCACGGTAAAGTATATCATCAGGGAAAGCTGCCTCGTTCGGCAGGCGAAGCGGCGAGACAAAAAGCACATTTAAGCAGTTTGAAGAAGAAATTAGAAGAAGCGATACGTACTCAGGATTTTGAGAATGCGGCAAAATATCGTGACGAAATCCGGGAGTTGGAGAAAGGAGCTGAAAATCATGATTAAATGGTTTGAAACAGTGGGGGATCATTCTGATATTGTAATCAGTTCCCGAATCCGATTGGCAAGGAATTTGGTTAATTATCCGTTTTGCGGTCGTTTAACGCCGGAACAGGAAAAACAGTTAAAAGCAGAAGTAAAAAATGCATTAGAAAAGATTAATTTGGGCGACAACAGTCTACAATTCATGGAGGTGGGACAATTAAGCCAAAATGAAGGACTGTCCATGGTGGAAAATCATATTGTAAGTCCCGACTTTTTGGAAAATAAAAATGCGCTGCTTGCGTTATCAAAGGATGACTCTGTCAGTATTATGGTAAACGAGGAGGATCATCTTCGGGTTCAGGTATTAGCTTCCGGATTGGATTTGGAGCGTGCGTTGGATATTGCAAATAAAATGGATGACGTGCTGGATGAAAGTCTGGATTATGCGTTTGATGATCAGTTGGGCTTTTTGACAGCTTGCCCGAGTAATTTGGGAACCGGACTTCGCGCCTCGGTGATGCTTCATATTCCGGCTCTGGAAAAAGCGGGAGCGTTGAATAAAATGTCCGGGACAATATCAAAACTCGGCTTGACGCTTCGCGGAACATACGGAGAAGGATCAAAAGCATTGGGCTCCATTTATCAGTTATCCAATCAGATCACGCTGGGAATTTCAGAAGAACAGGCGGTCAAGAATTTACATGAGATTACCCTTCAGATTATTGAAAAGGAACGGGAAGCACGCAAAGCATTGGTCAAGTCTGAAAAATTTGTCGATCAGATTTATCGGTGCTATGGAATTTTAAAATATGCGAAACTGATTTCTTCTGAAGAATTTTTTGATTTAATGTCTTATGTGAGAATCGGAATTTCTGAAAAGGTACTGACTTCTGACATTGCAGAACATGTGACGATGCAAAAACTCAATTATTTATTGTCGCAGGTTGGCAGCGCGACAATCTCTCAAAATGCAAAAGAAGATTTGCCTCCGGAGAAAAGGGACAGCATTCGTGCAAAAATTATACAGGAAATATTGTAATATGGTAACATATCAAAATTGATAAGGGATGGTGATTATTATGTTTTTGTTTGACGGATTTACCGAAAAAGCAAATAAAGCTTTGAATCTTGCCATTGCGGTCGCTTCGCAGTTGGGGCACACTTATATCGGCAGTGAACATATTTTATTCGGATTGGTAGCCGAGGGGTCCGGTGTGGCGGCAACGCTGTTGGCAAAGAAAAATGTTACAAAAGAGATCGTAGAGGAAAAATTGGAAACAACAATCGGAAAGGGTGTTCCGTCTCACGTTACACCGGCTGATTTCACTCCGCGCACAAAACGGATATTGGAGATGGCAATTGCCGAATCGCGACGTTTAGGACATTCTTATGTAGGAACCGAGCATATTTTGATGGCAATGCTCAAGGAGCAGGACAGCTATGGCGTTTTATTTATGCGAGAATTGAACGTCAACACCAAAGATTTGTATACAGAATGTGTGAATGAAATCGGGGATTCCAAAGAAAGCAATGCGGAATTTGACTCTCCTCAGGGCAGAAGCGGCGGCGGAGATACAGGAGGCGCTTTGTCTAAATACGGCAGAGATTTGACCGAGCTTGCTAAAAATAATAAAATTGATCCCGTGATCGGCAGACAGCAGGAAATTGAGCGGGTTATCCAGATTTTATCAAGAAGAACCAAAAATAATCCTTGCTTGATTGGTGAGCCGGGTGTCGGAAAAACCGCTATTGCAGAGGGATTGGCGCAAAAGATTGTGACCGGTGAAGTGCCGGAAACCTTGAAAAGCAAAAAGATTTTCTCTTTGGATTTAACCGCAATGCTGGCAGGAGCAAAATATCGGGGTGATTTTGAAGAACGAATCAAGGGTGCCATTGATGAGGTGGCAAAATCCGGAAATATCATCCTTTTTATTGATGAGCTTCATACGATTATTGGTGCCGGCGCCGCAGAAGGAGCGGTAGACGCAGCAAATATTTTAAAGCCTCAATTGGCAAGAGGAGAAATCCAGATTATCGGCGCAACTACGATTGAAGAGTATCGCAAACACATTGAAAAAGACGCAGCATTGGAACGGCGTTTCCAACCGGTTATGGTGGCTGAGCCAAATGAAGAAGACGCTACTAAAATTTTGTTCGGACTCCGTGACAAATATGAGGCGCATCACAAAATAAAAATTTCCGATGAAGCGATTCGCGCGGCGGTGCAGCTCTCATCCCGTTATATTACCGACCGTTATCTGCCCGATAAGGCGATCGACTTAATTGATGAGGCTGCTTCCCGGGTGCGTATGAAAGCCTTTACTGCTCCGCCGGACTTAAAAGAGATGGAAGATAAAATCAAAAAAGCCGGCGAAGAAAAAGCGGCTGCGGTAAACGCACAGGATTTTGAGGCTGCCGCAAAAATTCGCGATGAAGAAAAGAGCTTGAATGAGGAGTATGAAAAAGCAAGGCAGCAATGGCAGGAAACCAATGCGCGCAACAGCGGAGAGGTAACTGCCGAAGAAATCGCCGAGATTGTATCCATCTGGACAGGCGTGCCGGTAAAACAACTGACAGAGCAGGAAAGCGATCGGCTGCTGCATATGGAAGATATTCTGCATAAGCGGGTAGTGGGTCAGAACGAAGCGGTTGAGGCAGTTGCAAAGGCAATACGTCGGGGCAGAGTAGGATTAAAAGATCCGAAACGTCCGATCGGTTCCTTTATCTTTTTAGGTCCTACCGGCGTCGGCAAAACAGAGTTGTGTAAAGCCTTGGCGGAAGCGTTGTTCGGTAATGAAAACAATATGATTCGGTTGGATATGTCTGAATACATGGAAAAACATACGGTTTCCAGAATGGTTGGCTCTCCTCCCGGATATGTCGGATATGACGAGGGCGGTCAGCTGACCGAGAAAATACGCAGAAATCCTTATTCCGTCGTGTTGTTTGATGAAATTGAAAAAGCGCATCCCGATGTGTTCAACATTTTGCTGCAGATTTTGGAAGATGGTATTCTCACCGATGCGCAAGGCAGAAGAGTAGATTTTCGAAATGCCGTGATTATTATGACCTCCAACATCGGCGCGAGGATGATTACCGAAACGAAGAACCTTGGTTTCGGAAGTTCCGAAAACGCGATGAAGGACGATAAAGAAATCAAAAACGATGTGATGAATGAGCTGAAAAAGCATTTCAGACCGGAGTTTTTGAACAGAATAGATGACATTATTGTTTTCCAAAAATTATCCGAAGATGATATCAAGTTGATCGCTTCCAAAATGCTGGAGCAGTTGACTGAACGTGTAAAACAATTGGGAATCAATCTGGTGGTGACTGAAGAAGCAATTGCTGAAATCGCAAACGAGGGGTATGAGCCGGTTTACGGCGCTCGTCCGCTGCGGCGTGCAATCACAACCAAAATTGAGCATAAGTTATCGGAATATCTGTTAAGCGGGAAAGTGAAATCGGGAGATACGGTGGTGCTTTCTGTTGCCGACGGGGCGTTTACGTTCAATGAATCCTAAATATTTTTAAAAGCTTTCTGCGTGTTTATTGTAGACACGCAGAAAGCTTTTTTGTATAATACAAGTGTATATATTTATACTGCTGAGCCACAATAAAAAGGAAGTAATATGATTTAACTGAGAGAAGAAAGGTGGCCTATGATTATCGCCTCGGAATTGTTTCAGGGTGAAATCGTGATTCATATGAAAGAGAAAATAGTCTTATTTATTTTAGTCTGTGCGCTGACCATTTCCTTGTCTTCCTGTAAAAAAATAGTGGACAAGGATGATGCAAGCAGCCGGACCGTTTCAAAAGGTACAAGCTCAGCCCTCGTAAATTCTAAAGTTGAATCTTTGATTAGTCAGGCGCAGAGCGTTATTTCAGCTGTAATCAGTGATGCCATTCCCGAGGTGTCGGCACCTGCCGTGCTCAATCCGAATTATACCGATATCGCGAAGCTGAGCAACAAGAAAAACGGATGGGGACAGGGTACACAGGTGAATCAAGATAACAGACCGATTTCCTGTGATACGTTTCAGTCAAAATACGGTCAATATAATGCTGTCTTTATTAAGGAAAATAACAAAAATGTTTATTTGACCTTTGACGAAGGCTATGAAAACGGATATACTTCTAAAATATTGGATGTATTGAAGGGAAAAAAGGCACCGGCGGTATTTTTCGTAACCTATGATTATGCAAAACGAAACCCTGATTTGATCAAACGAATGATTGCGGAAGGACACATTGTCGGCAATCACAGCTATACCCATCCTTCTATGCCGACCGTTTCGCTGGAAAAAGCAAGCGAAGAGATCACCAAGCTGCATGATTATATCAAGGAAAACTTCAACTATACGATGACGCTGTTTCGCCCTCCGATGGGAGAATATTCCGAACAGACACTGGCATTGACAAAGGAGCTGGGATATCAGTCTGTTTTCTGGAGCTTTGCATATAAGGATTGGGATACGAAAAAACAGCCCGATGAAACAACGGCATTGAAAAAAACGGTAGATGCCGTTCATGGAGGCGCTGTATATTTATTACATGCGGTATCCCAAACAAACACCAATATTTTAGGCGGATTCATTGACGGAGTCAGAACAAAAGGTTTTGAATTTCAGGCTTTAAAATAAAAAAACTGCCGACATTGTTAAGATGCAATGCCGGCAGTTTTTTATTGTAGGACAGGTTGAATCCGATCTAAAACTATGATATCATTAATACAAAATATCATAGCCGGATTGGGGTGAATCGTTTGGATAAAAAGGCGCAGATTGCAGTTTTGATCTTAACGTCGGCAGTGATGCTTACCGGTTTAATTGCATATGTCATTTTAGAATCTCCGGTCGTTCCGGTGTCAACGGTGCAAGTATCAGATGCAATAATTTTACACAACGATTCAGCGCAGTACACAGAACAGTCGAGTACTGCCAAGGATATTTCATCTATGCTTGTTTCTGAGGAAGAAGATAAGGTCAACATCAATACGGCGTCGGCTGAACAACTGATGGAAATAGACGGAATAGGGGAAACACTGGCTGTGCGTATTATCGCTTACAGAAAGGTGTATGGTGATTTTACGGATATTGCACAACTGAAAAACATCAAGGGCATCGGAGATAAAAAATTTGATGCGATAAAGGAATATATTACGGTTTCTTAATGATTACTGTTTTGGGAAGGGATGAGCTGTTTGGAAGGTTTTGTGACTCATACTTTACAACCGGTTTACGATAAAAACTCAAATGTTTTAATTCTCGGCACGATTCCGTCACCGAAGTCCAGAGAATACGGCTTTTATTACGGGCATCGCCAGAATCGTTTCTGGAAAGTTTTAGCTGCCTTGTTTCAGGCGGAAATTCCAATTGACAACGAATCGAAAAAGCAGTTTGTGCTTTCCCGCCATATTGCTTTGTGGGACGTATTGGCGTCCTGTACCATTAGCGGCGCCAGTGACAGCAGTATCAAAAACCCGGTACCGAACGACATTGGCAGAATTTTATCAGAAGCAAACATCCGTGCAATCATTACGACGGGTCAAAAGGCTTTTGCACTTTATCAAAAATATTGTGAACCGAGCACACACAGAAAAGCGATTTGTCTGCCGTCTACCAGTCCGGCTAATTGTCGAAATTACGACTTAGAGGATTTAATTCAGGCATACCAAGTGATATTGAGATTTCTTTCATAAATGATTGGATGGCATTTTGGGTGCAATGCAAAAAATTAACGATTTGTATCATGAAACATAAAGACAAGAGGCTTGCTTTATGTTATAATAAAAAGCAAAGCAGAGGCTATTGCCTCTTCGTGCCGCATAAAAATGCGGCTGAGACGGCGCTTTGCACCGGTCATTTTTATATTGCAACAGTAAATTGCGCTGCTTTGAAACGTTTCTTCATAAAAAGTGTATTATTATACATTTTTTAACACAACACTGTATATTACTCAAACAAAAAGGATGGTTGTTATATGGAATCAAAAGTTCCAGAGATCAGCGGCACATTGAGAAAATTTATGCTGAAGGTGCCGGAGATTATTGATACCTGCAGCGGGATTAAATTATTCGGGAAAGTGATTAAATCAATCGTATTTACAACTGATATTTGTATTATTCGCAATGTGAATGCAGATGCGGTGATTGCGGTATATCCGTTTACACCGCAGCCGATCATTACACAAGCTGTCATGCTTGCCGCAGACAGACCGGTTTTTTGCGGCGTCGGCGGCGGACTCACCCAGGGTAAACGGGTGGTCAATCTGGCTTTGCACGCCGAATTTCAAGGCGCAGTCGGCGTTGTGCTGAATGCGCCTACTCAAAATGATGTGGTTCGGATGGTGCAGGATACCATTGATATTCCGATTGTGATTACTGTTGTAAACGATAAAGACGATATCGGTGCGCGCATTGAGGCAGGCTGTAACATTCTGAATGTATCGGCTGCCGGACAAACCGCAGAGGTTGTTCGAAAAATTCGGACGGAATATCCGGATATTCCGATTATAGCCACCGGCGGACCTACCGAAGAGTCGATTGCAGAAACGATTTCTGCGGGAGCCAATGCAATTACATGGACGCCCCCGAGCAACGGAGCGGTGTTTAAAGATATTATGGATGCCTATCGAAAAGGACAGCCCCACCCGTAAGCACGGCATGCATTTATCAATCCGTTGTTTTCATTGACATGTTGACTAAAAGAAATTTTGCATATAACTGTATGTTTATGCAAATAATGGTTGATTTTTTTGCATATTAGTGTATAATTATAAATATAATGAATGAGAAAGCAACCTGTAACGGCGGTGTTGCTGCATATAAAAGGAAAGGCGGATTCATAAAATGGCAGATAACAAAATCAAAAAAGTAGTGTTGGCTTATTCCGGCGGATTGGATACTTCTATCATCATTCCGTGGCTGAAAGAACATTATGACAATTGTGAAGTAATTGCAGTGGCGGCTGACGTTGGACAAGGAAAAGAATTGAGCGGGCTGGAAGAAAAAGCAATTAAAACCGGTGCGTCGAAACTGTATATTGAAGATTTGAAAGATGAATTTGTAAACGAGTACATATTCCCGACCATGCAGGCGGGGGCTGTTTATGAGGGTAAATATCTTTTAGGTACCTCTTTTGCGAGACCGATTATCGGTAAAAGGCTGGTGGAGATTGCCAAAGCAGAGGGCGCAGATGCTATTGCGCATGGATGCACCGGAAAAGGAAACGATCAGGTTCGGTTTGAGTTAGCAATTAAGGCTTATGCACCGGAAATGAAGATCATTGCTCCTTGGCGGACTTGGGAGTTAAAATCCCGGGATGAAGAAATTGATTATGCTGAGGCGCATAATATTCCGCTGCAAATTACGCGGGAAACCAATTATTCTAAAGACAAAAACCTATGGCATTTGTCTCACGAAGGACTGGATTTGGAAGATCCGGCAAATGAGCCGATGTATGATAAAATTCTGGAGATGGGCGTTTCTCCGGAGAAAGCTCCGGATGAGCCGACTTATGTCACATTGTCTTTCGAAAAGGGCATTCCGGTTGCGCTTAACGGCAAAAAGATGAATGGTGTTGCGCTGATCGAAGAGTTGAATAAGGTGGGCGGAGCAAACGGAATCGGCATTGCGGATTTGGTGGAAAACCGGTTGGTCGGCATGAAGTCCAGAGGCGTTTATGAAACACCGGGCGGAGCAATTCTGTACCATGCACATGATGTATTGGAAACCATTTGTTTGGATAAGGAAACACAGCACTACAAACAGCAGATTGCATTAAAGTTTGCCGATATCGTATATAACGGTCAGTGGTATACTCCTTTGCGGGAGGCTTTAACGGCGTTTGTTGACAGCACACAGCAGACAGTAACCGGCGAAGTGAAATTGAAATTGTATAAAGGTAACATTATCAATGCAGGTGTTACTTCTCCGTATACCCTTTACAGCGAAGAGGTTGCTACCTTTGGCGAAGACGAGGTTTACGATCAGATGGATTCTCAAGGCTTTATCAATCTGTTCGGTCTGCCGATCAAGGTAAAAGCTATGCTGGATGCAAAACGGGAGAACAAATAATTATTACTGTGCGGATGAATTTTCAGTAGCAAATAGGGCAGACAATGTGTCTGCCCTATTCTGGATACTGAAAATGCTGATTTAAGAGAATAAAAAAGGATGGAAAAGTCATGGCAAAAATGTGGGCAGGACGGTTTTCAAAAGAAGTGGATGAAAAAGTAAATGATTTTAACTCATCTATTTCTTTTGATTGCCGTATGTATCGGCAGGATATTCTCGGAAGTATCGCTCATGCAACCATGCTCGGAGAAACCGGCATTATCGATAAACAGGAGTCGGAAATCATCATACAAGGACTCAAGGAAATTTTGGCGGATATTGAGAGTGGAAGTTTACCGTTTGATCCCACCGCAGAGGATATCCATATGTTTGTGGAAGCAGAACTCACCAAGCGGTTAGGGGCGCCCGGAAAGCGCTTACATACTGCGCGGAGCAGGAACGATCAGGTGGCATTGGATATTCGACTGTATTTAAGGGATGAAATCGCGGCGCTTTATGATTTGGTAACAGAACTGATTGCGACTTTTTGCGACTTGGCAGAAAAACATACCGATACGGTAATGCCGGGATATACCCATTTGCAGCGTGCGCAGCCGATTACTTTCGGGCATCATTTAATGGCATATGTTCAAATGCTGCTGCGGGATTTGGGAAGGCTGCAGGATACGGCAAAGAGGATGAATGAATGTCCACTGGGAAGCTGTGCATTGGCAGCTACTACTTATCCGATTAATCGGGAATTGGTAGGAAATCTGCTTGATTTTGACGGGATTACCCCAAACAGCTTGGATGGCGTTTCTGATCGTGATTTTTGTATGGAATTGGCTTCTGCTGTTTCTATTTTAATGGTACATCTTTCTCGTTTTTCAGAAGAGGTTATTCTTTGGTGCTCCTGGGAATTCAAGTTTATCGAATTGGATGATGCCTATGCGACCGGATCCAGCATTATGCCGCAGAAAAAGAATCCCGATATCACCGAATTGGTGCGGGGAAAAACCGGACGCGTGATCGGCGATTTGATGACCCTGCTGACTATGATGAAAAATCTTCCGCTTGCTTATAACAAGGATATGCAGGAGGATAAAGAAGCAATTTTTGATGTGGTGGATACCGCAAAGCTCTGTCTGGGTACAGTGATTCCGATGGTCAAGACCATGCGGGTGCTGAAAGATAATATGAGGGCAGCCGCGGCAAAAGGATTTATTAACGCAACCGATTGCGCGGACTATTTGGTCAAAAAAGGCTTGCCGTTCCGGGATGCCTATAAGATGACGGGACAATTGGTTGCGTTATGCATTGAAAAAGGTGTGACCTTGGAAACATTGCCGCTGGAGGTCTATCAATCTGTTTGTGATTTGTTTACCGAAGATGTTTATACGGCAATTAATTTGGATACCTGTGTAAACGGCAGAAATACGCCGGGAGGACCGTCGGCACAGAGTGTTTTGACACAGATTAAAAAAGCGAGGGCTAAATTAAATGGAAACCAGTGATAAGATTAGGGTTGGTATTATCGGTGCCACCGGTTATGCCGGCGAGGAATTGCTGCGGTTATTGCTCAATCATCCGCAGGCTGTTATCAGCGGAATCAGCTCAGTGAGCTTTGAGGGAGAAAGTATATCCAAAGTATATCCTGCATTGTCGGGATTTTGCGATATGATTTTATCGGATGAGGATACGGTTATTCAGAATAGCGATGTCGTGTTTGCATCGTTGCCGCATGGCTTGTCCGAGCCAAAAGCAAAGAAATGCTTGGAGCAGGGAAAAGCCTTTATTGACTTGGGAGCGGATTTTCGCTTGTACGATGAAAAAGATTATCAGCAATGGTATGGATTGTCTTATCAGGAAAAGGCGTTGCATGAACAAGCGGTTTACTGTATTCCGGAATTGCATCGGGCATTGGTAGCAGGCAAAAAATTGATTGGAAATCCGGGATGCTATCCCACCAGTATTGCGCTGGGGCTGGCGCCTGCTGTGAAAGCAGATTTTATTCGGGTTGATAATCTGATTATTGACAGCAAATCGGGAGTAACCGGTGCCGGACGGGGATTGAGCCAGACGACACACTATCCCGACTGCAATGAGGCGTTTTCTCCCTATAAAGTTGCGGCGCACCGCCATACGCCTGAAATTGAGCAGACCATTTCGGGACTTGCAGGGGAACAGGCTACGATTACCTTTGTACCGCATCTGCTGCCGGTCAACCGCGGCATTGTGTCCACCATTTATGCCGAACTGAAAGAGAAAACTGCAGCAGAAGAAATCTATCAGCAATATTGCTCTTTTTACCGGCAGGAGCAGTTTGTCCGGGTGATGCCGCTCGGCAGCTTTGCGAACCTAAAGAATGTGACATTTTCCAATATGTGTGATATTTCGTTGCATATGGATATCAGAACAAACCGTTTGATTATTGTTTCTACCATTGATAACATGATAAAAGGCGCAGCAGGACAGGCAATTCAGAACATGAATCTGATCTGCGGATTACCGGAGAATACGGGATTGCATTTGGTACCGCCGGCATTTTAAGATGAGATAGAAAAGGAGAAGCTGACATTCAGCGTAATAAAAGATGAGAGTGAATTTTAAAGGATTTGATTTTGTTGACGGCGGAATTTGCGCGCCGGCAGGATTTCAAGCGGCAGGAATACACTGCGGAATCCGTAAAAATAAAGACAAGCGAGATTTGGCATTGATTTACAGTGAAGATATCTGTACGGCGGCGGCCATTTATACACAGAACAAGGTTAAGGGGGCGCCGATTGCCGTAACAAAAAAGAATATCAAAAACGGCAAAGCCCAAGCGATTATTGTAAACAGCGGAAATGCCAATACCTGTAATGCCGACGGAGAGCAAAAAGCGCAGATGATGTGTGATTTAACGGCAAAAGCGCTCGGCATCAATCAGCAGGATGTGATTGTTGCTTCTACCGGCGTCATTGGTCAGGTGCTGGATATTGAACCGATTCAAGACGGTATGCCGCAATTGGTGTCAGAGCTTTCCGACGGCGGAAGCAACAATGCCGCTGAAGCGATTATGACCACCGACACGGTAAAAAAAGAAATTGCGGTAGAGTTTCATATGGGTGATGCCGTTTGTAAAATCGCCGGTATTGCCAAGGGAAGCGGCATGATCCATCCGAATATGGCAACCATGCTTTGCTTTATTACCACCGATGTGGCAATTGAAGCGGAATTACTGCAATCGGCTTTAAAAAAGGTGGCGGACGACACGTTCAATATGGTAAGTATTGACGGTGACACCTCGACCAATGATATGGCATGCGTACTGGCTTCCGGAAAAGCGGGAAATCCACTCATTGATAAGCAGGATAATAACTATGAAATTTTCATTAATGCGCTTTATGTGGTTTTGATGAATCTGTCCCGTGAAATTGCGGCTGACGGTGAGGGCGCAACCAAACTGTTAGAATGTCATGTGACGGGAGCAGATGACGAGCAGACCGCAAAAAAAGTAGCAAAATCGGTCATTACTTCCAGCTTGTTTAAGTCTGCAATGTTCGGCGCAGATGCAAATTGGGGCAGAATATTATGCGCCATCGGGTATGCGGATGCAGAATTCAATATTGGCGAGGTCAGTGTTCAGCTTGCGTCTGCAAAGGGCTGTATTCGGGTTTGTGAATATGGAGCCGGGGTTGACTTTAGCGAAGAAACCGCAAAAGAAATTTTGCTGGAGGATGAAATCAAAATTATTGTCAGTCTCGGAAAAGGTAAATATTCTGCGGTGGCATGGGGCTGTGATTTGACCTATGATTATGTAAAAATCAACGGTGATTACCGGACTTAATGCCATATCAGAAATTTGACCGAGAAAGGATTGTCATTTCAATGGAAATTCAAAACAGTGTGAAAGCGCAGGTATTGGCGGACGCACTTCCTTATATTCAAAAATATACCAACAAAATTGTCGTTGTGAAATACGGCGGAAACGCCATGATACGGGACGATTTAAAGCAAGCGGTTATGAGCGATATTGTGTTGCTGTCCTTGGTCGGTATCAAGGTGGTACTGGTGCATGGCGGCGGTCCCGAAATTAACGATATGCTGAAAAAGGTCGGGAAAGAAAGCAAATTTATAAACGGGCTCCGGTATACCGACAAAGAAACGGCAGAAATTGTCCAGATGGTTTTGGCGGGCAAGGTAAATAAAGGGCTTGTCAGTCTATTACAGCAGCATAACGGAAAAGCTTTGGGACTGTGCGGTACTGACGGCGGAATGCTGATCGCTGAAAAGATAAAAAGCGAAGTGGACTTAGGCTATGTCGGTCAAATCAAAAAAATTGATGTAAATCCTATTGTAAAGGCTTTGGATGACGGATATATTCCGGTGGTTGCAACTGTTGCCAGTTCGGAAGATGGAGAAATTTATAACATCAATGCTGATACTGCCGCGGCGCAGATCGCAGCTGCGTTAAATGCGGAAAATCTCATATTAATGACTGACATTAAAGGGCTTTTGCGTAACAAAGATGATGAAAATACCTTGATTCCGTTTGTACAGGTCAGTGAAGTGCCTTCGCTGATTCGAGACGGGATTATTTCGGGAGGAATGATTCCGAAAATAGAATGTTGTGTGGAAAGCGTTCGACGTGGTGTCAATCGGGCATTTATCATTGACGGAAGAATACCGCATTCTATCTTGATAGAGATGTTTTCCAACGAAGGTATCGGTACGATGTTTCAATAAAATGGTAACAGCTTTTGTTATGGTGCTGTTGGCGCATCGGTACGTAAAGGACATTACGGATAGTAAAGGAAAAAGATCATGGATTTCGATACATTAAAAGCAAAAGATCAGTCTTATATTGTAAATACATATGCAAGATTCGATGTTTGTCCGCAAAAAGGGAGCGGCGCAACCTGTATTGATGCCGCCGGTAAGAGTTATGTTGATTTCGGGAGTGGAATCGGTGTGAACTCGCTTGGCTATTGCGACAAAGGCTGGGTGGCGGCTGTAACGGAGCAGTTAAATCAATTACAGCATTGCTCGAATCTTTATTATTCCGAACCGGATGTGCGGCTGGCTGAAAAATTGTGTACATTGACCGGATATCATCAGGTGTTTTTCGGTAACTCCGGCGCAGAAGCAAATGAATGTGCAATTAAAACGGCTAGAAAACGCAGCTTTGATAAATACGGAGCAGGTCGTCATAAAATTATTTCGCTTGTGAATTCCTTTCACGGACGAACGATCACCACTCTGTCCGCAACCGGACAGGATGTTTTTCATCAGTATTTTTATCCGTTTACCGAAGGATTTGATTATGCGGCGGCTAACGATTTTTCCGACTTGCAAAGTAAAGCGGACGATACGGTTTGCGCAATTATGATGGAACTCATTCAGGGTGAAGGCGGCGTCATGCCGTTGGAACAGAATTTTGTGGATGCAGTAAAGCTTTTGTGTGAGCAAAGGGATATTACCTTGATTGTGGACGAGGTGCAGACCGGTATCGGAAGAACAGGACATCTTCTTGCCTGTGAGCACTATGGCTTAAAACCGGATTTGGTGACGCTGGCGAAAGGCCTTGGCGGAGGACTGCCGATCGGTGCGGTATTGATGACAGAAGAGTATGCGTCTGTATTAGGCGCGGGAATGCACGGCACTACCTTCGGAGGAAATCCGGTTGTTTGTGCCGGCGGTATTGAGGTGCTCAACCGAGTTGCTGATAAACATTTTCTGGATGAAGTAACGCAAAAAGGAAAATATATCCGTCAGAAATTATCTGAAGTAAGTGAAGTTGCAGGAGTTGACGGAATCGGTCTGATGCTGGGAATCCGTCTGAAGTCCAAAAAAGCCGCTGACGTTGCAAAAGCGTGTGTGGCAAACGGACTGTTGATTTTGACTGCAAAGGAAAAGCTCCGGATGCTGCCTCCGCTGACCATCACCCGGCAAGAGATGGATACAGGTCTTCGGATATTAACCGATATTTTGAGCAGGGAAACGCTATGAATGGTACTTTAACGTTATACTGATATTGGAAATTGCTTTGTCAGATGATTTGTGGTATAATGTTCGGGAAGGTTTGTAAAAGCGGCTTGCCGGATAAAGAATGAAATTTTACGGTCTGACAGTAGATATATCAATGAAATAATAGGAGGAAAATACGTGAAACACTTACTGAAAATGCTCGATTTGAGCAAAGAGGAAATTATTGACATTTTAAATTTGGCTGATCAGCTGAAATATGAACTAAAACATAATATTGCACATCGTCATTTGCAGGGAAAAACGCTCGGTATGATCTTCCAAAAATCCTCAACCAGAACCCGTGTGTCCTTTGAAACCGGAATGTTTCAATTGGGCGGTCAGGCTTTGTTCTTGAGTTCACGGGATTTGCAGATCGGCAGGGGAGAACCGGTTCAGGATACGGCGCGCGTTTTATCCCGTTATTTAGATGGTATTATGATTCGTACCTTTGAGCAAAAAGAGGTAGAGGATTTGGCGGAATACGGTTCTATTCCGATCATTAACGGATTGACTGATTTTTGCCATCCTTGTCAGGTTTTGGCTGATTTGATGACGATTAGAGAGCATAAGGGACGCTTTGAAGGCTTGAAAATGTGCTACATAGGTGACGGAAATAATATGGCAAATTCCCTGATTGTCGGCGGATTAAAGGTTGGAATGGAAGTTGCGGTTGCTTGTCCGGCAGGCTATGAACCGGATGCCGCAATATTGGAATTTGCAAATCAAACAGGCAAATTCACCTTTACCAATGATGTGAAAGAGGCAGCAAAAGATGCCGATGTTATTTTTACCGATGTATGGGCATCTATGGGTCAAGAAGGCGAGGCTGAAAAGCGCCGTCAGGCTTTTGAAGGGGTATATCAGATTAATGATGACCTGTTGCGTGTTGCAAAACCGGATGTCATGATACAGCACTGCTTGCCGGCGCATCGCGGTGAAGAAATTACCGCTGAAGTTTTTGAGGCACACGCTGAAGAAATCTTTGATGAAGCAGAGAATCGGCTTCATGCACAAAAAGCGGTTATGGTAAAATTAATGGCATAATATTTGCCGATGAAAAAGGAGCGTATTAGGATGAACAGTGAAAGAATTACAAAAGGCATCAATGCAGCACCGCAAAGAACGCTGCTTCATGCATTGGGATTGACAGATGAAGAAATTGGCAAGCCCCTTATCGGTATTGTCAGCTCACAAAATGATATTGTGCCGGGACATATGAATCTGGACAAAATTGTAGAGGCAGTAAAAACCGGCGTTTCTTTGGCAGGCGGCATTCCGATTGTGTTTCCGGCAATTGCAGTTTGCGACGGCATCGCAATGGGACATCAGGGAATGAAGTATTCCTTGGTAACCAGAGAATTGATCGCCGATTCGACTGAGGCAATGACTATTGCTCATGCTTTTGACGGATTAGTTATGGTGCCGAACTGTGATAAAAACGTACCGGGCTTGTTGATGGCGGCAGCACGGCTGAATATTCCGTCTATCTTTGTCAGTGGCGGACCGATGCTTGCCGGAACGGTAAACGGTAAAAAAATCAGTTATTCTACCGTCTCGGAAGCGGTTAGCCGTTATAAAGTCGGTGAAATTAATGATGAGCAGCTCAGTGAGTATGAGAATAAGGCATGCCCGTCCTGCGGTTCCTGCTCCGGAATGTTTACGGCAAACAGCATGAACTGTCTGACCGAGGTTTTGGGTATGGGATTGCCCGGAAACGGTACCATTCCGGCGGTTTACTCCGAACGTCTGCGCTTGGCAAAACACGCCGGTATGCAAATCATGCAGTTGGTAGAGAAAGATATTAAGCCGAGGGATATTATGGTGAAAGAGGCTTTCCTGAATGCATTGACCATTGATATGGCGTTGGGATGCAGTACCAACAGTATGCTTCATTTGCCGGCAATCGCGCATGAATGCAAAATTAAATTAGATATTGAGCTTGCCAATGAGATTTCCGCCAAAACACCGAATCTATGTCATTTAACTCCCGCAGGTGACCATTTTATTGAGGAACTAAACGAGGCGGGCGGTATCCTTGCTGTGATGCATGAAATCAGTAAACTCGGCGTATTGCACACCGATCTGATGACCTGTACCGGAAAAACGGTCGGAGAAAACATTGCAGGACATGAAATCAAGAATACTGAGGTTATTCGTACTATTGATCATCCATACAGTAAAACCGGCGGTATTGCTGTACTGAAGGGAAATTTAGCACCCGACGGATGTGTGGTAAAACGTTCTGCGGTAGCGCCTGAAATGATGAGCCACAAAGGCACTGCCCGTGTCTTTGATTGCGAAGAAGATGCTTTGAATGCCATTTATGACGGAAAAATTCATGCCGGAGAAGTGGTAGTCATCCGTTATGAAGGACCGAAGGGCGGCCCGGGTATGCGTGAAATGCTGAATCCGACCTCCGCAATCATGGGAAGCGGTCTCGGAAACAGCGTTGCGTTGATTACCGACGGACGTTTTTCCGGCGCGACCAGAGGCGCTGCAATCGGACATGTTTCTCCGGAAGCCGCGGTCGGCGGAAATATTGCGTTGGTGGAAGAAGGCGACGAAATCGAGATTGATATTCCGAAAAATACCATCAATGTTCTGGTTTCGGATGAAGTGCTTGCCGAAAGGAGAAGTAAATGGCAGCCTCGTCAGCCAAGAATTACCGAAGGGTATCTGTCCAGATATGCGAAGCTTGTCACTTCGGGAAGTACCGGCGCTATTTTAGAGTAATAAAAACATCCGCATGGGTTGGTATCAACCCATGCGGATGTTTTTTAGAATTTCATTTTTAACGGACGATAACGGCGCCGTAGTGTTCAGCAATTTTTTTTAAGTCCGGTGTATCCGGAATGTTGGCAGCCGCAACTCCGTTAAAATATCGAAGCGCTGCTTCTAATGCTTCGGGATTCTCTGTGGTGATTTGAAAAGGCAGCCGGCAGATTTCCTGTAATTCCCTGACAGCAATTTTCATCATTTTGGTTTCGTCTATTCCCGCAACTGCGGTGTTGATATTAATGATTTCTGCGCCGTCATCCGCAGAGTCCAATGCAATGTTGATTAATTCGGATGTGTCATAATCCGCAAAGCTTGCTTGCAAATCGGCATTTGGCATACCGTTGTTGGCAATTATGGTATCTGATGTCAAAGTAATTGATTTGGCGGGTGTGCAGAGCTTTTTTGTTTTTTTCTTGATATCGGGGCAGGGGATAAGATCGGCGGTATTGGATACTGCTTGTGCGATATATTTAGGATCGGTACCACAGCATCCGCCGATAACGCAAGCTCCGTTCATAACAGCTTCTCTTTGGCAAAAACCAAATTGTTCCGGCGTAATGTCATATGTCGTCATGCCGTTTTCTACCTTTGGAAGTCCTGCATTGGGCTGGAAAATAACCGGCAGAGAGGTAAGTGACAGCAGTCGCTTTAAATGGGGCAGCATTTGTATGGGGCCTAGCGAGCAGTTAAGCCCAATGGCATTTACTCCCAAGCCTTCCGCTAAAACAGCAAACGATTCCAGGTCACAGCCGGTATAGGTTCTGCCGGATTCTTCCACTGTCAAAGTGACAAAAACAGGCAGGTTGGTGTTTTCTTTTGCCGCCAGAACCGCTGCTTTGATCTCATAAAGATCTGCCATTGTTTCAATGAGAATGAGATCTGCTCCGGCTTTTTCACCGGCAATGACTTCTTCCTGAAAGATGCTATATGCATCGTCAAATGACAGCGTCCCCATTGGCTCCAAAAGTTCTCCGATCGGCCCGATGTCAAGTGCAACATACGCATTACCATGAGCGGATGTTTTAGCAATTGCGATGGAAGCAGAGATGATTTCAGCAGGAGAATGCCCGCAAGAAGCAAGCTTGTGTGCATTCGCTCCAAACGTATTGGCAGACAAAATATTTGCGCCTGCTTTCAGGTAACTTTGATGGATTTGGGCAATGACTTCAGGATGAGTAAGGGAAAAAAGCTCCGGATTTTCTCCGGCTTTCAGTCCATACTTTTGCACCATTGTTCCCATTGCGCCATCAAAATAGACGATATGGTCTTTCATATAATCCGTTATTTTTTGCAGCATAGTTATCTACCTCCATCAAAGAAATGCTAATTAAAAAAGAGCGGCAATACTGGGTTGTTTAATGTTTGCAAAGCCGAGAAAAACACGAAATCTCGTGTTTTTCTCGGCTTGTATATTACTTGCAGAAAAACTCAAAGAAGGCACGATATGCCATATAAACATCGATTTTTGACACGACTTCATAAGGTGCATGCATCGATAATACCGGTACGCCTAAGTCGATTACATCAACGTCCAGATTGGCAATGTAAGCAGCTACCGTTCCGCCGCCGCCTTGATCGACCTTACCGAGCTCTCCGGTTTGCCAAAGGACATTTTTGCTGTCTAACAAGGCACGGATTTCGCCTGCATATTCCGCGGAGGCATCCGAAGTGCCGGATTTTCCTCTTGCTCCCGTATACTTTGTGATAACAACGCCGTAATTGAGATAAGCGCAGTTATTTCGTTCAGTGACATCGGCGAATGTAGGGTCGAATGCGGCGTTCACATCGGCGGATAAACATTTGGAATGGGATAGTACTGTTCGTCCGGCAATACCGAATGGCTCTGCGAGATCGGCAATAAAGTATTTCAAATAGGAAGATTGTAAACCGGTGTTTCCGTCACTACCGGTTTCTTCTTTGTCAGCGAGTATGGTTACCGTAGTCTTGGCAGGGGCGGTGCAGTTGATTGCCGCCATTAAAGCGGTGTAGGCACATACCCGGTCGTCGTGTCCGTAAGAAGCGATCATGCTGCGGTCAAAGCCCAGATCCCGCGCTTTGTAGTTCGGTACTGCTTCCAGTTCAGCAGAAAGAAAATCACTTTCGGTGATGCCGTATTTGGTGTTCAGGATGTTTAAAATATTCAATTTGACTCGTTCACTCACATCATCATCTTTGAACGGACGGGAACCGACCAAAATATTCAGTTCCTCACCTTTAATTCCTTCATTCAGCGTACGCTTCATTTGTTCAGTGGCAAGGTGGGGAAGCAGGTCGTTTACACAAAAAACCGGATCGGAATCAGCTTCACCGATATTAATGATCACTTTGCTGCCGTCTTTTTTACAAACAACACCATGTAAAGCGAGCGGAATCGCTGTCCATTGGTATTTTTTAATACCGCCGTAATAGTGTGTTTTGAAAAGGGCAAGTTCGTTATCCTCGTAGAGCGGTCTTGGCTTTAAATCCAATCTTGGGGAGTCAATATGCGCAGCGGCTATCATCACTCCGTTTTCAATTGGCTGTGTTCCAAATGTGGTTAGAATGATTGCTTTGCCGCGGTTGTTATAATAAACTTTATCGCCGGGTTGATAGTGCTTTTTGCGGTCGAAGGGGACAAAACCATGCTTTTTAGCTAAAGAAACGGTGTATTCCACTGCTTCCCGTTCTGTTTTAGAAGCGTCTAAAAATGCTTTGTAATCTTCGCAGAAAGCATCTGCTCTTGATAACTCTGCATCGTCGAGCAGTAATCCTCCGTTTTTGCGGTCGATAAATAATTTTTCTTTTAATGCATTGCCTACGCTGTTTTTATCCATAATAATCAGAATCCTTTCTGTGCAGAATGTGTTTGCATGGTTATTGTTTTATGACCTTGCAAACACATTTTTAATTTTTATAAAGCTTAGCATATATTTTATATGCTTTGTTAATGCTGTTGACGTATTTTTGGGTATCTTCATAGGGAATCGTATGAATGGTTTTTCCGTCGTCAGAATATTTGGAATTATCCAGCCATTTTTGTACATTGCTTCTGCCGGCATGGTATGCCATTACTGCTACATCCCGGTCTCCGAATTCCTCCAAAAGTAAAGACAGCATATAAGTGCCGTATTGGATATTGATTTCGGGATCAAATACGTTTTCTTGGTAAGATAGTTCTCTTTGATCTTTCATGCGATACTTAATCCAGTCAAATGTATCAGGCATTAACTGCATCAAGCCGGAAGCACCAAGATGAGAAACAGCATTCGGATCAAAACGGCTTTCCGCATAGATGACGGCATAAATAAAATGTTTGTCCATGTCATATTCTTCAGCATATTGTTCCACATACTCGGTAAATCTGATAGGGTAAAGCTTTTTCAGAATGTAGTTGGGCAAAAAAGCCAATCCAACTATCGTCAAAACGAGAACAATAAACAGAAAAAATATTCCGGTTTTCTTTTTAGATTTAGCCATAATCCCTCCTGTTACAGCGGTTTCGGAGCTCCGATATCAGCTCTTGTGTTTGCAGTTTCAGTTGCGTAAGAGTGCCGATATTTTTGATGATATAGTCAGAACGCTGAATATAAAACTCATTGGGATATTGAGAACGCAATCGGCTGATTGCCATAGCTTCTTCTATATTATCTCGCTCCATGATTCTTTTTATGCGGAGGGGATCATTTGAAATCACACTAACTGTGCAATCGCAGAGTGAATCGGCACCGCTTTCAAATAGGGTAGGAGCGTCCAACACCGCAAACTCAGATCCGTTAGCTTGATATTGCCGGAGTAAATCTTTAATGTCTGCGGTAATTTGCGGATACATAATGCTGTTTAGTTTTTCCAGTTTCTTTTTATCGTGAAAGACAATATCTGCCAGTAGACGTCGATTCAGTGTTCCATCCATTCCTCGCACTGTTTCGCCAAAGGCTTCAAAGATTGCGTTCAGGCAAGGAGATCCGGGGCGGACAACATCGCGTGCGACAGAATCACAGTTGATCACATCAAATTCTTGTTCCTGCAACATCTGCGAAACAGTAGATTTTCCGCTGCCGGAGGATCCGGTAAGACCGATAACCAGCATGGAATATTCACTCCTTTCGGGTTGCAATCTCTGATTTTTGTCTGTCGAGGCGAATCACATCAAATCCTGCGGCACGTAGCAGCCGATTATATACTGCCAATCCTACACCGTCCTTTTCCGGACAGCGTGCGTAAACGAGTCTGGCGTTCAGGTCATCCAATTTACGCAGGCTTGCAAACAATCCATGCGCTTGGGAAATTCCGTCATGTAATGCACCATAGGATAACGAAGGAATAGAAACCAAAGACTTTTCTCCGTCAAATAGTAATGCGTAAATATCTTTTTCGTCGGAAGAGGAATGATTGTTCACATAATCGGCAAATTCTTCTCTGCTGCCCTCCAAAATAATGACCTTTGCTTTGGGCGCATAATGCTTATATTTCATTCCAGGTGAAGACACCTGCACATCATTTGCAATCATGTGCAGTACACCGTTATCGATTTCTACATTGTCCACGCAGGAACGCAGCATGGATACCGTAATTCCGCCCGGGCGCAAAAGGCGGACATGATTATCATAAACCGCTATCACTGTGGATTCCACGCCGATTTCGCATTCACCGCCGTTGATAATGAACGGAATGCGCCCGTCCAAGTCTTTTTTCACATGTTCGGCAGTAGTGGGGCTGGGACTGCCGGATAAGTTGGCAGAAGGGGCGGCAAGCGGAAATCCGCAGGTGTGGATAATTTGGCGGGCAACAGGGTGAGAGGGCATACGGATTGCAACGGTATCTAAATTTCCGGTTGTTACCATTGGGACACGATCGGATTTCGGTAATATCATGGTCAAAGGACCGGGCCAAAACTTTTCCGCGAGCCTTCTGGCAGTATCCGGTATGGTTATAACCAATTCCGGGAGCATTTCCATGCTGTCAATATGAACGATCAAGGGGTTGTCCTGCGGACGTCCCTTGGCAAGAAATATTTTTTTGATTGCATCGGGATTATAAGCATCGGCGGCTAAACCGTAAACGGTTTCGGTAGGAATGCCGACTACTTCGCCTGCTTGAAGGAGCACAGCCGCTTTTTTAATTTGTTCTGTATCAGGCGGAACAATGATGGTATGAAACGCCATGGATAAGACTTTCCTTTCTCGAAGATCTGCGTGATTTCATGGAATATAGATTTTATTCTTCCGCAGACAGTTTGGCTGCTTGATCGGCAGTGACCAATGCGTCAATTAGTTCATCCAGATTGCCGTTGAGATTTTCTTCCAGTCGGTATAAGGTCAATCCGATACGATGATCGGTTAACCGTCCTTGCGGAAAATTGTAGGTGCGGATTCGTTCGGAGCGATCTCCGGTGCCGACCTGAGATTTTCGCTCGGAAGCAATTTTTTCGTTGTGTTCCCGCATTTTCGCTTCATATAAACGGGAACGGAGGATTTTCATGGCTTTATCTTTGTTTTTGTACTGACTGCGCTCATCCTGACACTCAACGACTACGCCGGTAGGAAGATGGGTGATACGAATGGCGGATTCGGTTTTATTGACGTGCTGTCCGCCGGCTCCTCCGGCACGGTAGGTGTCAATTTGTAAGTCGGTCGGGTTGATTTCAAATTCCACTTCTTCCGCTTCCGGCAATACTGCCACAGTAACGGTGGAAGTATGAATTCTGCCGCTTGATTCGGTTTCCGGAACGCGCTGCACGCGGTGAACACCGCTCTCAAATTTTAATCTGGAATAAGCGCCTTCTCCTTCGATGCTGAAACTGATTTCTTTAATGCCGCCTAATTCCGTTGCGTTTAAGTTGAGTATTTCTGTTTTCCAGCCTTTGGCTTCTGCATACATGGAATACATACGAAATAAGCTGTTGGCAAACAAAGCGGCTTCCTCGCCTCCGGCGCCGCCGCGTATTTCCACAATAACGTTTTTCTCATCATTTGGATCGGTGGGAAGAAGCAAAATACGAATTTCATTGGTCAGCTCTTCCATTTTACTTTTATTTTCATCGTATTCATCTTGTACGACTTCCTTAAAATCTTTGTCCAAGCCGCCGTTATCTAATAACTCCTTGGCTTCCTGAAAATTATTCTGTGCTTTTACATACTCCCGATATTTTTCAATCAACGGCGACAGTGTTTTATATTCCTTCATTAAATTTTTATATTGTTCATTGTCGCTGATTATGTCGGGATCCATTAATTTTTGATTGATTTCCTCAAATTTAATTTCTGCATTTTTTAATTTATCAAACATCTTATTGCCATCCTTACTAATCGTTTTAAAGTATTTTATGAAGTAACTGCCGCGCTGATGCGGCTGAGAATCATTTTAACTGAAACTCATATCGCACAGACAGTTATCGACAGTCATAGAATTGATTTTAATAAATGTATAGCCCCGAAAGGCTAACCGCGTATGATTTTTTTAATATTTTTCTCGACTTTTGCGCGGGGAAGCATCACTTGCCTGCCGCATTTGACGCATTTGATTTTAAAATCCATACCGACTCGCAAGACGAGAAAGTTATATTCGCCACAAGGGTGGCTTTTTTTCATTTGCAGAATATCGCCTACCTGAACATCCAAAAAAATAACCTCCTGTCTTTCCCTTAGCAATCGTTTATCACTTATCCGTATTAAAGCTGCCTGTGACAGCTTTTTACACTATAAAATAAGCTGTAAGCGGTAAGTTGAAACGGTGCCGCATACAGCGGCAGACGGTCATCGAATACGACCGTCAGTTTTAACTTATCCGTATTAAAAGCTGCCAGTGACAGCTTTTAATACTATTATACCACTATTTACCGAAAAAAGGCAAATAAATTATATGATAGACAGAAAAAATCAGCAAAAACTATTGATGTAAATAGTGTAGCAGATGATTTTTGTCAGAATAACCAAGGAAATAAAAAAAGGAGTATAAAAAGCATGGGAAAGATTGTGTTTGCAGAATTTGGTAGCATGGATTTTGCTGAAATAGCAGCCAGGAATGTTCGTCATAAATTTGAAGGGATTTCCAAAATTAAAATTAAATATAAGCATCTGGACAAGGATGGATATAATGATATGGAATATGTGATTTTGCCTCCATCATCTTTTACAAACGGCAGTTTCGGAACTGGTTTTCCGCAGTCATATACCGCTGTAACCTATCAAGCGGACCGGGAACCCAGTAATTTGAATCAAACCAGTTCTGTTTCGGTCTATGCGGATAATACGGTTGCTGGTCGTGTGGCAAGTTATTTAAGGGGACTTGGAGGACTCGGTGTAAAAATATCCTCCGAAAATCAATAAGATACCAGAATATAAAAAACAACCTCCTCATATATTGTAGAGTATGGAAAAGAAAAGCCGTTTCAACCGAATTTTAAGGTGTCGACTGAGAAACCGCCTTAAAAAGACAGGACAGAAAAATGGTTAGATATGCAAAGGTACGCTGTTCATAAAACTGCGGAAGGAATGGCTGTAAAAAATGGAGGTTTTAAAATGTCATTGTATTATCCGGAAGGAATGCTGATTGAAACAGAGGAAAATAAAAACAGTCTGAAAAGCCTTTCTGCGATACGCGGTTGTATTGCGGGCGGAAAAATTTTGGAGGCTCTCGCAGTAGTATGTGATAATGAGCATAATCTTATTATTGATTTAGGCTGTATGCGGGGAGTAATTGATCGCAGTGAAGGGGCTATTGGTATCGCAGATGGTTCTGTTAGAGATATTGCCATTATTTCAAGGGTAAATAAGCCGGTTTGCTTTAAAGTAATAGATATTATTACCGATGAATACGGTAAGGAAATTGCCGTATTATCTCGCCGTTTGGCACAGGAAGAATGTATGCGGCAGTATATCTCCAATTTAAAAGTCGGGGATATCATTCCTGCTAAAGTAACCCATTTGGAAACATTCGGCAGCTTTGTAGATATCGGATGCGGTATTTCCTCTTTGATACCGATTGATGCGGCTTCCGTTTCCAGAATTTCACATCCGAGAGACCGTTTTACAGTCGGGCAGAACATCCGTGCGGTGGTCAGGACGATTGATGCGCAAAACAGAATTTCGTTAACGCATAAAGAATTACTGGGAAATTGGCAGGAAAATGCCGCGCTTTTTTCTGCCGGAGAAACGGTGGCAGGAACAATACGTTCGATTGAAGAATACGGCGTATTTGTGGAACTGACACCGAATCTTGCCGGTCTGGCTGAGCTAAAAGATAATGTAAAAATAGGGCAGCAGGCAAGTGTTTACATAAAAAGTTTAATTCCAGAAAAAATGAAAGTAAAATTGATCATTGTAGATGCCTTTGATGCGACGTATCAACCGGCAGAATATAAATATTTTATAACAGAAGGGCATATAGATAAATGGCGCTATTCTCCGCCGGAAAGCGTTCGGATCGTAGAAACAGTATTTCAGGAATAACAAAAGCGGCAGTAAAAAACTGTCCGATTAGTGTCGGACAGTTGAGCGTGTCGACAAAGTCGACAACGCTCTCGAAGGACAAACGCAATCGCCGCGGTAATACCTTGCTCTGCGTTTTTCCCTCGATTCTCCCTTTTCAGCGAAAACAACCTCCGCAAACGGATTGACCGTTGCTTACCGCTGGTTTTCTTTCAAAGTGTCCTTGCGGCGGCACATGTCCGCCTGCGTGACATGATAAAAAAAGAACTCTCACTTATCCTTTTTCGACAGGCTGACGGTCTGATTCGTGTCGGACAGCTTATTTGCTGCATCAATGGATAAGAAAAATGCTTGATCATAGTGAAAAAGGAATGGCGATTGAAATGAAGAAAGTAAAAATAAAAAACAGATTGATGATTGTTTTATCGGTCATTGTGCTTTGTATATCAGTATCCGGATGCGATTTGCTTCCGTCCCAAAATTCCTCTGACCTAAAGTCAAAAAATGATTATCAATTTCTAGTTTCCTCAGGAGAACAAGATAACACGCCGGGCAGACAAGCTGTTACCTATACGCCTAAAAATTACGGAGAAGTAAAGGCGGTTTGGATATCATACATAGAATTAAAAACACTGTTATTGGGAAAAACAGAAACAGAATTTACCGAATCAATCGAAAAAGCTTTTCAAAACGCGAAGAATTTAGGTTTAAACACCGTAGTTGTGCACGTGCGCCCTTATGGTGATGCGGTGTATCAATCGGAATACTTTCCTTGGTCGGCTTATGCAAAAGGATTTGGTGAAAATCCGGGCTATGATCCTTTGCAGGTTATGGTGACCAAAGCGCATCAATTAGATCTGTCTATTCATGCTTGGGTAAATCCTTATCGTTCGATCACAGAAGAGGAAAGTAAAATAATCAGCAATGAATATCCTTTTTCAAAATGGCTGCATAATGAAAAAAAAGGAACCAATATTGTGAATCTGTCCGGACGGTGGTTTTATAATCCGGGCGTAGAAGAGGTGCGGAAACTGATTGTTGCGGGCGTCGAGGAAATAGTGAAATATTATCCGGTAGATGCCATTCATTTCGACGATTATTTTTATCCGACGACCGATACCGAGTTCGATAAAACGCTGTATCAAGCTTACATTGATGAAGGCGGAAAACTGGAATTGGATGCGTGGAGGAGAGAAAATGTAAACACACTCCTGCGAGATACATATACAGCGATTAAGAAGATCAATGACGGAGTTCTTTTCGGAATCAGCCCTCAGGCAAATATCAGCAATAATTTTAAAAGCCAATATGCCGATGTCATCAGATGGTGTTCTACTCCCGGTTATCTGGATTATATCTGTCCGCAGATTTACTATAATTTCAAAAGTGAAACAACCGATTTTGTAAAATCACTGACTGCCTGGGAAGCACTTGCAACCCATCCCGCCATTAAATTGTATATCGGTATTGCGCCTTATAAAATCGGTAGGGTGGATCAGTGGGCATGCACCGGAGCAAGCGGAGGAGCTTGCACTGCACCTAACGATTGCGGCGCAAAAGGGTGGATGGTAAACGATCCCGGCAACAGCAGTATTTTAAAGCAGCAATATGAAAAAATAAAGAAAAGCGAACGTTGCAGCGGATTTTTTCTCTACAATTATCAATCGTTATTTTCTCCGGAAGATGATGTAAAAATACAGGTCGAAAGTGAAATGAAAAATTTAAAGTCGGCACTGAATGAATCATCAGCAAAAGGATAACGCAAAAAAGCTCCGAACAATAATGTGTTCGGAGCTTTTTGACAGCGTAGTTGAGACCGCCTTAAAGAAAAAAGAGTCATCATAATTTAATAATCATTAGGACTTATAAAGATTGACATGTATTGTAATTATTGAAAAAGAGTGTTATACTATATGCACCACACAAAACAGCATATGAAAACTATGAGTACGATTCGTATAGTAAGATTAGCGGAAACGCTTCATCTAACACGCATAATACTCTACTTGTTAACCCCATTGAATTTGCCGACAGTTTGATTGATAATTATAAAATGCGTGTAAATGGAAATAAGTTATATATGATTGTCGGGGGAAAAGAATATAGTTTTACTAAATCAAACACAAAAAAACCTGTAAAGGTATCCTTGAATATTACCACCAATCAGATAAATGTATTCTCGGGTGAAACTTTTGAGATAGATGTTTCAGTTAAACCTTTTTGGAATTATCATAGTTTAACTGCTAAATCTTCCAATCCTTCGGTTGCAGATGCTCTTGGACAAAACATTACATCTGTTGATGGAAAAATCAAAATGGGTTTTGTTGCTTGGCGTGAAGGAAATACAACAATAACTATTAAAGACGAAAAAACTGGTGCAACTACATCTTTTAATGTAATTGCTAGCAAGAAGATTGTTAATGTTACTAGTGTTTCGCTGAATAAATCTTCAGTTCAGCTTGACATAGGAAAAACTGACACACTAATAGCTACAATAAACCCTAATAATGCAAGTAATAAAAATGTCACTTGGACAAGTTCAAATACAAATGTAGCAACCGTGTCTTCGTCTGGAAAAATAACAGCAAAAGGAGTAGGAACAGCAACAATTAGTGTAAAAACTACTGATGGTGGATATACTGCTAAATGTGAAGTAACTGTTAAAGAACCAAAATTAACAGTTAAAGCTTCAATAGGTGTTGGAATATATGCTTCTCAATCCTCTAATGTACGTGGTGTATTTTGTGAAGTAAAACCTATTGGTGGTTCAGGTAGTTATGTGGCATATTCAATAAAGTTATATTATAACGGAACTCTTATTGCTGAAAAAGCCGCAAACGAAGTTATAGTTACTCCTGTTAAAAATGGCACATATACTGCAGAGGTGTATGTAAAAGACTCAAGCGGTAATGAGGCAACCGCAACAAAAACTACAACCATTTCTTACTAACAATAATCTAATCATTTAAATTCAAAGTATTTGCAAAAAAGGACTATGATATTTTTGGTGTCATAATCCTTTTTTAAGATTTGCACCAAAGCAGATTTTTAAGCATAAAGAAAGCCCCGAAAACCGTGATGGTTTCGGGGCTTTTGAATACTCTGTAAGATAACAAATTATCTCTTTGAGAACTGAGGAGCACGACGAGCGCCTTTGAGACCGTACTTTTTACGTTCTTTCATTCTCGGGTCACGAGTCAGGAAGCCTGCTTTTTTCAGAACAGGTCTGTAATCAGCATCTGCCTGGCAAAGAGCTCTTGCGATACCATGACGGATGGCACCAGCCTGACCGGTTGTACCGCCACCGC
>JABLTO010045890.1_pt1 | contig 31587 bp, 28 predicted proteins | sample 7160091 | NCBI WGS metagenome assembly JABLTO01 (sample SAMN14651225, study PRJNA627086) | human gut metagenome | isolation source: feces | host: Homo sapiens
ATGTGTTCGCGGCGGGCGATGTGCACAGAGGACAGTCCCTTGTCGTCTGGGCGATCCGCGAGGGACGCGAGGTCGCGCGCGAGGTCGATGAGAGCCTGATGGGTTATTCGTATCTGGAGGTGCAGTAACTTCCAGCTTCCTGAGGCTGCCATATCAGATGGCAGCCTCTTTTAGAGTAATAATAAGAAACACACCCATAGATTTCGGATGGAATGTAGCGGAAGATTTTTTTGAAAAAAATGTGAGCATTTCTTCCGGGCAGATGTTTGCATCAGATTCCGTGTCTCTTCCACGTTTGAACACTCCCGGAGTGTGTCCGACAAATTAGAGACAATGAGCGGACTTTCTAGTGGCGCTAATGCGCGCTTCCGCATAGACAATATAAAACCGCGCGAACCGAAACTCGCTGCCACCTGCTATTGAAGTCAGGGCAGGTGGCAACTCAGACATCGGCTTCGCGCGGTTATGTTTTACTTGGAAGCGCACAAAGCGCCACACGAAAGGTCCTAAATTGTCTCATGATTTGCGGACACAGTCCGTGGAGTGCTCCAAACTTGGAAAGACACGGATCATCAAAGATGCAAACATCTGGCTGGTTAGAAATGCCACGTTTTTTGAATAGAATCTTCCGCTACATTCCAACTGAAATCGAAATGTGTGTTTGTTATTATTTTATTATTTTATTATCTGCCACTTCAAAGGTTGCCATCTGATCTGCCAGCCTCAGCAATCCATATTGGTAAAGGAGTGCAGAATCTGTGTGAGCGCCTCCGAAGTCTCATGAATCTCGTCCAGATTATGGGTACGGCTGCCATTAAACCACTGGCGCAGCACCTGGACAATGCCTCCGGCATAAAAAGCAGCAATGGTGTCCCTGAGGGTTGCCGTGGCATTGGGAAACAGATTGTTTTCCCGGATGTGCAGCAGGGTATTGTGATAGATCTCATCGGTAAAGAGATCCAGAAGAACAGACTGCATATTGCTCTCTAAGACCCGCTGGATCATCTGCTGGTGCTCCCGCATGAATTCAATACAGCGCTGGAACATAAAAGCGGAATAGTCAGACAGCGAATCCTTCTTGTGCTCTTTGGCATCCATGGAGAAGGTTTCCTCATACTGACGGATAAAGAAAGTAAAAAATTCATATTTGTCCGCGTAATGCTTATAAAAGGTGGCGCGGCGTACCATGGCACGGTCACACAGTTCACCGACCGTAATATCTTCAAAACGTTTTTCACAAAGCAGAACCAGAAAGGCATCCGAGAGGGCTTTTCTGGTTTTTAAAATTCTAAGATCTGTTTTTTCTTCCATATTGCAATTGGTGCGGTATTTGCGGTATTGGTGCTGTCGTTCCGTTCTATTTCACTTCCGGTGATATTAGTGCTTACGATCGAGACGGCAATCTGGATCAATCTTTCCATTCCGTATTACAGTGGAAAGCCATTGTTCTATATTGCATATCTGATTATCAGTTCGATCCAGCTTGGGGCAACGGTGGATTATGCGATCCTGTTTACCGACCGTTACCGGGAGAAGAGGGAGTGCCTTGGGAAAAAGGAGAGTATTGTAGAGACGATTGCAGACGTGACAGCCTCCATACTGACTTCCGGAACCGTTCTTACGGTGGTCGGCTTCCTGCTAGGTATCATATCAACGCATGGACTTTTGTCACAGCTTGGCTATCTGCTTGGGAAAGGAACCATCTGCTCGGTAATTGCAGTGTTTTTTGTACTGCCGGGACTTTTATATGTGATGGATCGGTTGTTTATTAAGAAGAAAAAGGGAGGAATGGAACATGAATAAAAATAAGAAAACAGCAGCGAGAATGGCTTCGGTGGTACTGGCGGGAACGTTGACCTTATCCGGAGGTGCTTCTGCGGTACTGGCAGCGATACCGAGTGAAAAAGAGGAAGTGGTCTATGCCATGTTGGATGCTTCCGGGGACGTCAATGGCGTCTATGTGGTTAACCAGTTCTCCGGGGGAACGATCGTCGACTATGGAAATTATACGAGTGTGCGCAATCTGACGACAGAGGATGCCATCACACAGGAGGGGGATGAGGTTACCTTCCATACAGATGCGGATAAAGTCTATTATCAGGGAGATCTGGACACAAAAGACATTCCGTGGAATATTTCCGTGCGGTATTATATGGACGGAAAAGAGTATACACCGGAAGAGATTGCCGGAATGTCCGGAGTATTGGAGTTAAAACTGTCCATCTCGGAGAATACGAAGTGTGATGAGAATTTCTGGGACGGCTATGTATTGCAGGCAGCCATCACACTGGATACGAACCAGTGCAGGAACATTGTGGCGGAGAATGCAACCGTTGCCAATGCCGGATCAGACAAACAGCTTTCCTATATCATACTGCCGGGCAAGGGCGCGGATCTCACGGTGACCGCAGATGTGACCGATTTTGAGATGGACGCGATCACGATCAACGGCGTAAAGCTGAACATGAATATGGAAATGGATGATTCGGAAATACAGGATCAGATCAATGAAATCTGCGACGCGGTTGACAAGCTGAATGATGGAGCAATCTCACTCGCGGACGGAACCGGCAGCCTTGTAGATGGAGCGGGAACGCTCTACGACGGCACGGTGAAGGTAAAGGATGGGGCAGGCAGCGTAAAGGATGGCATGACAAGCTTAAACAGCGGCATTGCAACCGTACAGGATGCACTTCGCACCCTGAATGGAAAATCATCGACATTGACGGACGGATCGGCACAGGTGCTCTCGGCGCTTCAGACGATACAGTCTTCTCTGGCAGGAGTCAGCGTGAATGCAGACCAGTTGTCTGCGCTGGTAAATTCCTCGGCACAGATCAATGCCGGGATCTCTTCTCTGGTGGCAGGATTGTCCGATATGAATGCAGGCATTGACAGCTATTATGCGAATCTGGAAGCTGCCGGGATTACAGATGTAAATGCTTATGCGGCGCGGAATGAGCAGGCGGCAGCGGCGCTTGGAATCACGGATTCACAGAGGGCAATTTACGGCGCGTATGTATCCGGCGGTGACGGTGCAGCAGTGGCAAAGATCGGGGAGCTTGCGGCTGCGGGAGATGCAGAAGCTTTGGCACTCTATCAGCAGTATGCCCAGACGGGAGATGCTTCCGGGACACAGAGTTATATCCAGACAGCCGGAAAGCTGATCAATGTGGAGACATTGCTAAAAGCGGATGCCGCTTATATCGCAGGAAGCAATACGCTGATTGCAGGAGTAGACGGGGCGCTGGATGAACAGAATGGGGCACTGATGACCGGAGCAGTGGCGCTCCGTGACAGCTATGCGCAGTTTGATGCGGCAATTGGTCAGATGGTATCGTCTCTTTCCTCGCTGGCAGAAAATATGACGACGTTAAAAAATGGAATTGACGCGCTCACAGCACAGTATCAGACTTTAAATACAGGAATTTTAGAATACACCGGTGCAGTTGGACAGATTACTTCCGGCTATGGGCAGATCTGTCAGGGAGCAGCAACGCTTGCCAACGGAACCGCAGATCTGTACGATGGAACGACGGGACTGGTCAGTGGTGTAAAGGAATTATATGACGGAAGTACTGATCTGGATGAGGGAGCCGGTAAGCTTGCGGACGCAACCACAGAATTTTCTGACAAGACTGCGGATGCAGATACGAAGGTAACCGACACGATTACGGATACGGTAGATGAGATGATGGGAAAAGATGTGGAAGTAGTCTCCTTTGTTTCCGAGAAGAATACGAATGTGGATTCCGTTCTTTTCGTCATGAAGACGGATGCGGTGCAGATACCAGACGAGGAGGAAATAGATACAACAGTGCAGGAAGAGAAGACCTTCTGGCAAAAGATACTGGCACTGTTTGGAGTGGAATAATTTCATAAGGTTATTTTGAAAGTCATGGCAGCCCCTGTTTGTAATTCAAAGAATTCTGTGCTAAGATAAAGCCAGAAACACGCAGGAAGAAAAGGGGAGTAGGATGAGTCGCAAACGAAGAAGAACGGGGACTGCCGGACAGGCAAACACAACAGAGCGCACAGCAGTGACGGAGACGGTTGACGCAAGTGTGGAACCGGCACAGGAACAGGAACAGGTAAAAGCCTGTGATACAGCCTGCGTAAAAATCGCAGATATGGAGCCGGATTTTTCAGATATTGAGGTAAAAAATCCGCGCATCGGAAAAGTGATGAAGCTGGAAGAAGAAGCGAAGCGGCAGAGCGAGATTGAGAAGCTGCGTGCAAGAAGAATCCGGCAGGAGCAGGAATATATTGACCAGATGAGTCTGTCCGTGGAGAGTCATCTGCGAGCCACAAAGGAGGAGCAGCAGTATAACGAGCAGTTTGAGGAGCGCATCCGCACAGAGATATACCGGATGCACGGAATCAGCGAGGACAAGCTGCAGGGCATGACGGAGTACCGCAATGCGTGGTATCAGGGAACAGCGTTTGCACTGTTTTTCCTGTCGATTGTGTTGATCGCCATCTGCGGTGTATTGCATGGGTTTGGCTCGGAGATCTGCATTTTTATGGCGTTCTATACCGCCATTGAAGGTGCATTGCTTTCCAACGGGAGAAAGCAGTCCCTGTTTTTTACTGTTCTGACGAAAGGCGTATACCTGCTGCTGTTTCCGGTCATGCTCGTGACGTTTACCTGCTACGAACTTGGTTTTGAGGAATATGCGCTTCTGGTGCCGGTTTTTACCGTGGCAGGTGTTGTGGTGCTCATGATCGGAGCGCTGTCCTATTTTCTGTATGATCCCTATCGTGTGGATCGCAGGAACCGCAAGAAGGCGAACCGCTATATCGTAGAGATCGAGAAGGCGGCGTTAAAGGAAGTGCGGCTGAAGGAAAAGGCGTTTGCAAGGCAGGAGAAAAAGCAGGCGAAGCTTACCCAGAAGCAGGAAAAGCGCCAGGAAAAGCTTGCCCAGAAGGAAGAGGACAGGACAAAAAAGGCGGCTGCGCGGGATGAACGGCGCAGGCAGCGGAAAGAGGAGTGGGCGGCAAGACGTGCACGGTGGCGAGCATGGTGGAGTGAGAAATTGTCGCATCTTGGGTTCGTGAAGAAGAAAGAATCTGCGGATGAGATGCATAAGAGCCCGGCAGATGCAGATACTACAGAGGAACATTCGGCGGAAGGAGAATCTGCGGAGAGAGACGCTGCGGAAGGAGACGCTACGGAAGAAAGTTCCGTGGAGAAAAATACGGTGAAAGAAGCGTACGAAAATGAGACGACTGGGGATTGATCTTTCCTATTTTTTCACATACGAAGATGAGATACCGGACGGGGTGGGATTTTCCCACTTTGGTCCGGTACATTTATTATGGCTGGGCGTGTGCGCGGGGCTCTTACTGCTGTTCCTCCATTACTATAAGCGATGGGGAGGCCGGCGCAGACTTCTGGCGGAGCGCGGAATCGGCATTTTTCTGGTGGGACTGGAAGTGTACCGGATTGCGGTGCTCGCTCTGATCGGAAAAATGTCGCTGTATCAACTGCCGCTTCACCTGTGCAGCATGGCAGGTTTTTTGTGCTGTCTGCACGCCTTTTTCAAATGGGACTGGCTGGGGCAGGTTCTCTATACCCTGTGTCTGCCGGGAACCGTGCTTGCGCTTTTATTCCCGGACTGGGTGCGCTATCCGGCGATTCATTTTATCACGATACAGGGATTTACCTTTCATGCCGGGATTGTGCTCTACGTGATCTGCCAGCTGCTGCAGCACAACATTGTCCCGCGGCTTGCGGCACTGTGGAAGGTGATCGTATTTCTTCTGGCGGTCGTGCCGCCGGTCTACCTGTTTGATAAAAAGTTTCATGCCAATTACATGTTTGTGAATGTGCCTTCCCCCGGATCGCCGTTGGAGTGGCTTGCATCGTTTCTGGGAAATCCGGGTTATCTGGCCGGCTATGCGGTTCTGATGTTTTTATGCATGGTGCTGATGGATGCCGGTTACCGGGTGTGGGTTGACAGAAAAAGCTGCGGAACGTAGAATAGAACAGAAAAAGAGAGGCGCTGTGACACTGCATGGGAGAAGAATGCCTGCGGTGGCATGCGCAGAAATGAGGAGCATATGGCAGATTTTAAATTTTCAACGCTGAAGTATGAGAGACCGGATTTCAAGGAATTGGAACTGCTTTTTGAGGATCTGGTAAAACAGGTACAGGAGGCAGCCTCCTATGAGGGATTAAAGGAACTCTTAAAGAAGGCAGAGCGCGTGCAGAATAAGCTTATGACTGCATGCACGATTGCGTCCATCCGCCATACATTAGATACGACGGATACTTATTATGAGAAGGAAGACGAATATATCAACAATACCATACCGACCGTGATGCCGAAGTTTCTTGCATTCGATGCGGCAGTGATGAACAGTCCGTTTCGCGATGATATCGAGAAAGAGTACGGGAAACAGTATTTTGCACAGAAGGAACTGAACAGGAAGACCTTCTGTGAGGCAAACATTCCGCTGATGCAGCAGGAGGCGAAGCTGACAAACGAATATCAAAAGATCATGGCAACGGCGGCGATCGAATTTGAAGGGCAGACGCTCAATCTCTACGGGGTACAGAAGTATTTTGAACATGAGGACAGAGAAGTCCGGCGTGCGGCTGTACGGGCATATTCTGATTTTTACCACAGCAATGAGAAGCGGCTGGAGGAGATCTGGGAGGAACTCATCACCATCCGCAATCAGATGGGGAAGAACCTCGGCTATGACAACTTTATTCCGGTGGGTTACATGCAGCAGGGACGCATGGATTATGGGGAAAAAGAGGTAGCAGCGTTCCGCGAGCAGGTGCGTACGGAACTCGTACCGCTGTGTGAACAGCTCTATGCGGCACAGGCAAAGCGCATCGGTGTGGATACACTGATGTTTTATGACGAAAAGCGTGTATTTCCGGATGGAAATGCCGTTCCTGCGGGAGATGATGATTTTATGGTGGAAGAGGCAAGGAAGATGTACCATAAGATCAGCCCGGAGACCGGAGAGTTCATTGATTTTATGATTGAGCACGAACTGATGGATTTAAAGAATAAGCCGGGAAAAGCTGCTACGGGATATATGACATTTCTTCCGGATTATCAGGCACCGTTTGTGTTCTCCAATTTTAATCAGACAATTTTTGACATGCAGGTGCTGACACACGAGCTGGGACATGCGTTTGCAGGATATATGGCAATGCGCAGCCAGCCGATTGCAGAGTACTACTCAGAGTCTACCGACATTGCGGAGATTCACTCCATGTCGATGGAGCAGTTTTCCTATCCGTATGCGGAGGCATTTTTCGGAAAAGATGCAGATAAATTCCGCTTTGCACATTTGATGGATGCGATCACATTTGTGCCGTTCGGTGTGGCGGTGGATGAGTTCCAGCACATCTGCTACAGCAATCCGGATCTGACGCCGAAGGAGCGCACGGCGGAGTGGAAGAAGCTGGAAGAGAAGTATATGCCGTGGAGAAAATACGACGCGGATGATTTCTTTGACCGCGGTGGTTTCTGGTACCACAAGCTGCATATCTATCTCTATCCGTTCTATTATATCAACTATACGCTGACGACGATGGGAGCGATGGAGTTCAAAAAGAAAAATTATGAGAACCACGAGACAGCATGGCAGGATTACTTAAATCTCTGCAAATGCGGCGGAAGCATGAGCTATCTGGAGACATTGCGCTATGCAAATCTGTCGAATCCGTTTGCGCCGGGCAGTGTGGCACGGGCGATGGAAGTGGCAAAGAGAGAGCTTCTGGAGAGTCCGTTCATGAAAGAATGAATTCTGGCGGGGGTGTGTTAGAAATACATAAAACAGCTCTGGAGGAATCCTTAGGATTCTTCCAGGGCTGTTTTTAGATTGGCAAGTACTTTTTTACTCAGCAGCGCGAAAGCCTGTCTGGTACGACCGGCAGAAACATTTCTGCAATGCACGTTTTCGCGGTCAAAGAATCCGGGCGGGACGGCACCTGCGGCAGCCATAGTATCGCAGAAGAAATGGGTTCCCGGAAGAGAGATCCAGTCTTCCAGTGCCGCAGAATCAAATCCCGGACCGATGGAGGTGTTGAATAAGACCTTGCCGGTTTTTCAGGTGTTAATAAAAGCAGACCGGCGAGGCGAGATTGCGGAGCAGAGATACCGCACTCCAGCCGGCGATCGCGCTGGTGGAAGAGCAGATGTCCACGGTGGCTTTGACACCTTCGATCTCTGCGGTGATGCAGTGGTCGTCGCCCGTCCAGCCCGGAACGGAGTGCATTGTCACCTGCGTGATGTCCGGTCCTGTCGTGGCGAGTGAGGTGGCGACGGCGACGTTGACGCGGCGCGGAAAGGTTGCGATTGCCTCCTTGGCGCTGCCGGTAAAGACAGTCGTCTTTTCAGTATCGGTTAAAAGGTGTTCCGCCCAGACGGGAGTATTGCGAAAACCGCGGGCGCCGGTGTGCGTCTTTATGCCGGCGGTCTCGTCAAGCTTTCCTGCCTGCGCCATTAAAGTGATCGTCTGTAAGACATCAAAACCACCGATCGCGCCGTTTGCCAGATGGACTTTGGCGCATCCTCTGCGGGCTGCGTCCTTGACCTGCCCGTAAAAGGCAGCGTCGGCAAACGCACCGATCGAGAGAAGAACGAGGTTGACGCCGTGTTCCAGTACCGTACATGCCATTTCACGGACAGCTTCCACGGACGCTGCCTCCACAATATATTCCGGCTCTAAGGAGAGCAGTTCTGCAAGATCCCGACAGGATCTGCATCCGGTTTCCGCCGCAGTCTTATCGCGCGATTCCTGCGTGCGGCTGGTCACGCCGACGAGCTCGTAATCTTCGAGGAAACCGTCCTTCCAGGCGTTTGCGATAATGTTTCCGAGAAAACCGCAGCCTACAATACCAAATCTTATCTTCATAGTAAAAATCCCTTCGTTATCTGATTTTGTTTATATCTGTTTCATTTTCTTCTTTTTGTTGTTCCCTTTTTGCAGAAAATCCTTTTTTGCAGGAATTCCTTTTTTTACAGGAGTTCCTTTTTTTACAGGAGTTTCTTTTCTTACGGAGGTGCCGTTTTCCTTTTTAACAGGAGAATCTTTCCGCACACTGTAGCCGAACGTGCCGAGCTTTTTCCCGAGCAGAAAATATTCTCCGTGGGAGTAGGTGATCAGCCCGGTATCGTTTAAGTGGAACTTGCCGGCTTCGTCCATATACGCGTCATCGATCGTGACGGCGACGACATCCGCGAGAATCAGATTGTGGCTGCCGAGCGGCGTGATCTGGCGCACACGGCATTCGATATTGATGGGGCTCTCGGCAATGCCGGGAACCGATACCTCACGGGAGGCAAGCGGTGTCAGATGCATCTCCTTGAATTTGTCGACGTCCCTGCCGGAGCGCACGCCGCAGTAGTCGGTGGCGCGCACGAGCGATTCAGTTGTAAGATTCACTACGAACTCGCCGGCGGCCTCGATCATATGGTAGGAATAGCGTTCCGGACGAACGGAGATGGAGAGCATTGGCGGATTGGTGCAGACGGTGCCTGCCCACGCGACGGTAAGAATGTTCGGTCTGCCTGAGAGTGCAGGATTGCTGCATTCCGGATCCGAGATGCCGGGATACTGGCAGCTTACCATGACGGCTGGCAGCGGATAGAGCATGTTGCCCGGTTTGAAAGCACTTTTTCCCATAAAATAAGGACTCCCTTCTGTCTGTTAGAAAAAATGTCAGGCGGTATCTGACAGGAAACGGATTGTTACTGGATCAGAATATCCATCAGATAGGCGTAGACATCCTCGTTCTGCTTTTTCCAGTTGTTACAGATCGCTTCCGCCTGCTCTTTGTTTTTGACGGTCAGTGTCAGGTCGATCAGGTTGGTGTCGTGGACGCGGAACTGGCAGCGCACGGCATAGTCCTGATTCGGCGTCTTGTAGTAGTCTGCGATGATTGAGTTGACGGTGCGGAGTGCCATTTTATTTTTTTCAAAATAGGCAATGGTGTCGTGCTCAATGGCGTCCGTGAGCTTGTCGCGGAAAAAGCCGAGCGTCTCACGCCCCGCAGCGGTGATATAATACTGGGTGTTGCTGTGCGTGGATTCCGTGCGGATCAGACCGGAGTCGGCGAGATCGTTTAAGACCTGCTGTACCCGGAAATAATCCGTGTATTCCTGCTCCAGAAAAAAGTCGGAGATCTGCGTATTCGTCAGGGGAAAATCCACCTTATCCAGCATGTTTAAAATGGTCAGTTTGTATATGGTAAATGGTTCAGCCATGTGTTTCCTCGTTTCTATAATATTTGCCCTGCCAGAGATCGCGCTGTATAAGTTGTCTGTTTATTGTGTTTAATACGCGCTTTTTGTCCGTGCTCCACAGCGGAGCGAGGAGCAGGCGGCGCGGTCCGTCGCCGGTCAGACGGTGGATGACCATTTCCGGTGGAAGAAGGGCAAGGCAGTCTGCGATAAGGTCGCAGTATTCCTCCAGCGTAAAAAGCGGAAACGGGTCATTTTTGTAGAGGGTTCCAAGATCGGTGCCTTCTAAGACGTGAAGCAGCTGCAGCTTTACGCCGAAGACCGGATGTGCGGCAAGATAGCGCACGGAAGCGCGCATATCTTTGGTTGTCTCACCGGGCAGACCTAAGATCAGATGTGTTATGACCTTGATGCCCCGCGCGTGAAGCGCGGATACCGCCTGCTCATACTGGGCGAGTGAAAAACCGCTGCGTATCAAATGCAGGGTATGTTCGTGGATGGTCTGTAAACCGAGCTCCACCCAGACTGGTTTTATGGTATTTAATTCTGCCAGCAGATCTAAAACCTCAGGCGGCAGACAGTCACATCTGGTGGCGATGGAGAGCGCCACAATGTCGGGCTGTGCGAGAGCTTCCGTGTAAAGCGCACGAAGAACACCGACGGGAGCGTAGGTGTTCGTGTATGCCTGAAAATAGGCGATATATTTGCGGCAGTTTGTTTTTCCCCGAAGGAGAAGCTTTGCCTGCGAAATCTGTTCAGTGACAGATTGCTGCGGGGAGGCGGCAAAATCACCGCTTCCTCCGGCACTGCAGAAGATGCACCCTCTGGTATCGATGCTGCCGTCGCGGTTCGGGCAGGTCATGCCGCCGTTTAGAGACAGGCGGTAGACCTTCTCGCCAAATGTCTGGCGTAAATAAGTATTGAGGGAATAGTAACGCGCGTCGTTCATGATACGTCCGGTTAACGCACGATGTGAGAGCGGACGGCTTCACTTACCACCTGTGCTACCCGGGGATCAAAGGCTTCCGGCATGATAAATTCGTCGTTTAACTCTTCGTCGGAGACAAGACCGGCAATCGCCTCTGCGGCGGCAAGCTTCATCTCTTCGGTAATCTGTGTTGCCCGTCCCTCGAGAGCGCCCTTAAAGATGCCCGGGAATGCCACGACATTGTTGACCTGATTCGGGAAATCACTGCGTCCGGTTCCGACGATTCTGGCACCCGCAGCCTTTGCCACATCCGGCATGATCTCAGGAACCGGATTCGCCATGGCGAACAGGATGGAGTCGTGATTCATGGAAGCAACCATCTCCGGGGTAACGATGTTCGGTGCGGAGACACCCACAAAAATATCAGCACCTTTTAAGGCGTCGGCAAGCGTGCCGTGCTGATCCTCAAGGTTGGTGACTTCGGTCATTTTCTGCTGCATCCAGTTTAAGTTCGGGTAATCTTTGCCGATGATGCCCTCGCGGTCACACATGGTGACATGGCGAAAACCGTAGGTGAGCAGAAGCTTTGTGATGGCAACGCCCGCGGAACCGGCACCGTTTACGACGACGCGGCAGTCCTCTTTTTTCTTGCCTGTAACACGCAGACCGTTGATAATGCCGGCAAGCACCACGATGGCGGTGCCGTGCTGGTCGTCATGGAAGACCGGAATGTCGAGCATTTCTTTCAGGCGCTCCTCAATCTCAAAGCAGCGCGGTGCGGAAATATCTTCCAGATTGATGCCACCGTATGCGGGAGCAATGTTCTTGATCGTGGCAATGATCTCCTCCGTGTCCTGGGTGTCGAGACAGATCGGTACGGCATTGACATCGCCGAATTCCTTAAACAGAACGCATTTTCCCTCCATGACAGGCATGGCGGCATATGCGCCGATATTGCCGAGACCGAGAACTGCACTTCCGTCGGAAATGACGGCGACGGTGTTGGCTTTCATGGTATATTTGTAAGCAGCCTCCGGGTCTTTGGCGATTACCTTGCAGGGCTCGGCAACACCTGGCGTGTATGCGATGGCGAGATCTTCGCGGGAGTTTACTTTGGATTTTGCGATGGTCTCAAGCTTTCCGTTCCATTTTTCGTGCATAAGAAGTGCCTTCTCGGCAAGTGTCATTGTCTGATTCTCCATGATATAATCTCCTGTATATAAAGTGTATTTTTATATAGAAACCAATACGTAAATCATACCATTATCATTTTGACAAATCAAGGAAATTAGGACTTCCTATTTTGGAAAAAGTGTTGTATAATACGCATATTGTAAATTCATTTTGTCAATTCAGACACGATTCCCAATACGATTGAGAGCATAGAGGAAAATAGCAGATTGATAAGAACAGGAGCGAATGGATGAGAGAAAAGTATGAGAGCTTGTCAGCCGTTGTTTTGCGTGATCTTGCAAAAGCGAGAGGACTCAAAAATATCTCCGGCATGAAAAAGAGTGATCTGGTAGATCTGATGGTTGCAGAGGACGAGCGCCAGAGCAAAGAGGAGAATACGAAGCAGCGTGAGCAGACATCGCAGCGTGAGCAGACACCGCAGCGAGAGCAGCCGCAGCGGGAACAGACACCGCAGCGGCCGGCGCGGGAGCCAAGAGAGGGACGGGAGAACCCGAAGGAGAGCGGTGCAGTGGATGAGACGATCTCGAATCTGGACAGCGGAATTATGGCGAACGGTATTTTAGAGGTTATGCCGGACGGATATGGATTTATCCGCTGTGAGAATTATCTTCCGGGAGAGAATGACGTTTATGTATCGCCGTCACAGATCCGCAAGTTTAATCTGAAGACGGGCGATATTGTGGCAGGAAATACCCGGGTGAAGACACAGCAGGAAAAGTTTTCGGCGCTGTTATATGTTTCATCGGTCAATGGTTACCATCCGGGTGTCGCGCAGAAGCGCAAGAATTTTGAGGATCTGACGCCGATTTTCCCGAACCGGAGAATCCGCTTGGAGCGCCCGGGCTGCAGTGTCGCAATGCGCATTGTGGATCTGGTATCGCCGATCGGAAAGGGACAGCGAGGTATGATCGTATCCCAGCCGAAGGCAGGTAAGACCACCTTATTAAAAGAGATTGCAAAATCAGTGACAAAGGGAAATCCGGATATGCATCTGATTATTTTGCTGATCGACGAGAGACCGGAGGAGGTTACGGACATCAAGGAAGCGATTGTCGGGGAGAATGTGGAAGTGATTTATTCTACGTTTGATGAGCTGCCGGAGCATCACAAGCGCGTATCCGAGATGGTGATCGAGCGGGCGAAGCGCCTTGTGGAGCACGGAAAGGATGTCATGATCCTGCTTGACAGCATCACGAGACTGGCAAGAGCCTACAACCTCACGGTTCCGCCAAGCGGACGTACGTTATCCGGAGGTCTTGACCCGGCGGCGCTGCACATGCCGAAGCGCTTTTTCGGTGCAGCCAGGAACATGCGTGAGGGAGGAAGCCTCACGATTCTTGCCACCGCGCTGGTGGATACCGGAAGCAAGATGGACGACGTGGTATTCGAGGAGTTTAAGGGAACCGGCAACATGGAGCTGGTGCTTGACCGCAAGCTTTCCGAGAAGCGTGTGTTCCCTGCCATAGACATTGTGAAGTCGGGAACACGGCGCGACGATCTGCTGCTGGAGCCGGAGGAGCAGGAGGCTGTCGAGATCATGCGCAAGGCGATCAACGGTATGCGCACCGACGAGGCGGTGGAGAACATTCTGAACATGTTTGCCCGCACGCGCAACAATCAGGAATATATCCATATGGTGAAAAAGAACCGGATTGTATAAAAAGAACTTGATTTTTTGTAAAAACCATGATAAAATAACAACGCTGTTTATTCGGGACTATTCTTTGCAGTAAGTGCCATATGCGGATCGGGCATACGGGCATAAGAGAATAGAGACAGACAGGAACATAATAACGATAAGATTATAAAGAGGTGAAAATCATGAAGGCAGGAATCCATCCAGATTACTATCAGGCAACTGTTACATGTAACTGCGGTAACACATTTGTTACAGGTTCAACAAAGGAAGATATCCACGTTGAGATCTGCTCCAAGTGCCATCCGTTCTACACAGGCCAGCAGAAAGCAGCTCAGGCTCGCGGACGTATTGATAAGTTCAATAAGAAGTATGGTATGCAGCAGCAGTAGTATGACGCGCGAAGCGTTATGCTCCTAAGTGAAAACGGTTACAGATAAGGTTGAGGTTGTTTAATCTCAACCTTTTTTACCTTATAGAATACGGCACGGTTCGTGTGCCACAAGCAGGGTTTTTGACTATGAGATATTCGGGAATTGGCGGTCAGGCGGTCATGGAAGGCGTAATGATGAAGAATCAGGAAAAATACGCGGTAGCCGTGCGCAAGCCGGACCAGGAGATCGTCGTCGAGACTTCGACGTACGAAGGGCTGATTAAAAATAAGAAAATAAGAAACATGCCGATCTTACGTGGCGTGTTCAGTTTTATAGAATCGCTGGTACTGGGGATGAAGACACTGACGTTCTCGGCGTCCTTTTTCGAGGAGGAAGAGGAGGAAAAGAGCGGGTCACGGAAAGCGGAGAAGCGTGCCGGAGCCCAAAAGCCGGCGCCGACGGAAGAGGAACAGAAGAAAAAGGAAAAGCGTCAGGAGAATGCGCTGATGGGCGGTACGGTGGCAATTTCCATTGTGCTTGCGGTGGCGATTTTTATGGTGCTTCCTTATTACATATCCGTATTCTTTCAGCGTTTTATCACATCGCAGACGCTTCTTGCGCTGCTGGAAGGCGTGATCCGCCTTACCATCTTTATCGGATATGTGGCGGCAATTTCACTGATGCCGGATATTAAGCGTGTCTATATGTATCATGGCGCAGAGCACAAATGCATCAACTGTATTGAACAGGGGATGGATCTTACGGTGGAGAATGTGCGGAAGAGTTCCCGTCTGCACAAGCGCTGCGGAACAAGCTTTCTGCTGATTGTCATGCTGATCAGCATTGTCTTCTTTCTGTTTATCCGCGTGGATAACCGGATTCTGCAGCTTCTGCTGCGCCTGGTGCTGATTCCGGTGATTGCGGGGGTATCGTACGAGTTTATCCGGCTTGCCGGACGCTCGGATCATATGCTGGTGAATCTGTTCAGCAAGCCGGGTCTCCTGTTGCAGCGGATTACAACCAGAGAGCCGGATGATTCGATGATTGAGGTCGGAATTGCCTCTGTTGAGGCGGTGTTTGACTGGAAGGCTTATGTGAAAGAGATCCGGGAACAGGCATGATGGAGGTTGGAAATGACGTATCGTGAGACAGTAAATCTGGGGGAGAAAGTTCTGTCCATGGCAGATATTGCGGAGGCAAAGACCGATGCATGGCTTTTGCTCGAAATGGTGTGTAAGATCGACCGCAGTTTTTATTATCTTCATATGGCAGAGGAGATGCCGGAAGAGCAGATGAGCGAGTACCAGATTGCGCTGCGCAAGCGCGCAGAGCATGTCCCGCTGCAGTATATTGTGGGTGAGACGGAATTCATGGGACTGAAGTTCAAAGTAAATTCCAGTGTCCTCATCCCAAGACAGGATACGGAGACTCTGGTGGAAGAGGCGCTGAAGGTCGTGCGCCCCGGAATGCGTGTGCTAGATCTGTGTACCGGGTCCGGATGCGTGATTGTCAGTATTCTGCACAATGTATCGGATGTGGAGGGGTATGCGGTTGACATATCCAAGCAGGCTCTCAATGTTGCGAAGGAAAATGCAAGGCTCAATGATGTGCCGGTGTTGTTTGAACACAGCGATCTGTTTGACCATGTGACGGGGACATTTGATGTGATCGTCTCGAATCCGCCGTATATCTGTACGGATGAGATTGCAAAGCTGATGCCGGAGGTGCGGGATTTTGAGCCGATGGAAGCGCTGGACGGCAAGGAGGACGGTCTGTATTTTTACAGGAAGATCATCGGACAGTGTAAGCAGTATCTGAACCCGGAAGGACATCTGTTGTTTGAGATCGGCTACGATCAGGGGCAAAAGGTGTCTGCACTTATGCGGGAGATCGGGTTCCATGATGTGCAGATGATAAAGGATCTGGCGAGAAAAGACCGTGTGGTGACCGGAATGCTTTAGTTGATTGCGGGATTGGAGAGAATTTTGCATAGTTGGTGCAGACGGTTGTCTGGTGTTTGAGATAAGAAAGGATGTTTGTTATGTTTGATAAGTTGGATGATTTACTGATTCGTTTTGAAGAATTGATGAGCGAGCTCAGTGAGCCGGATGTCGCGAACAATCCGGAGCGTTTTCGCAAGCTGATGAAGGAGCAGAGCGATCTGGCACCGATTGTTGCTGCATATAAGGAGTACAAGCAGTGCAAGCAGAATATTGCGGATTCCCTCGCTATGCTGGATGAGGAGTCGGACGAGGAGATGCGTGAGCTGGCGAAGGAAGAATTAAACGATGCCAAGGCGCGTGTGGAGGAGTTGGAGCATGAGTTAAAGATTCTGCTTCTTCCAAAAGATCCGAATGATGATAAGAATGTTATCGTGGAGATCCGTGCCGGTGCCGGCGGGGACGAGGCGGCACTTTTCGCTGCGGAGATCTACCGTATGTATCAGCATTATGCAGAGAGCAAGAACTGGAAGACCGAGATTGTTGAGGCGGACGAGACTGGCATCGGCGGTATGAAGAGTGTGACCTTTATGATCAACGGCCAGGGCGCGTACTCCCTGATGAAGTATGAGTCCGGTGTGCACCGCGTACAACGTGTGCCTGAGACGGAGTCCGGCGGACGTATCCATACCTCCACGATCAGTGTGGCGGTAATGCCGGAAGTGGATGACGACATTGATATTGTCATTGATGAGAAGGATATCCGTATCGACGTTATGCGTGCCTCCGGAAACGGTGGACAGTGTGTCAACACGACCGATTCCGCGGTGCGTCTGACCCACTACCCGTCCGGTATCGTCGTGTACAGCCAGACGGAGAAGTCACAGATCCAGAATAAGGCAAAGGCGTTTGCTCTTTTAAAGGCAAAGCTCTACGATATCGAGCAGCAGCAGCGCCACGATGCGGAGGCTGAGATGCGCCGCAGCCAGATCGGTACCGGTGACCGTTCCGAGAAGATCCGTACCTACAACTTCCCGCAGGGACGTGTGACGGATCACAGAATCAATCTTACCCTGTACAAGCTGGATAAGATCATGAACGGAGACATCCAGGAGATCATCGATGCATGTATCGCGGCGGACCAGGCTGCTAAGCTCGCGAAGATGAATGAGAACTAGAAAATGTAACAGAAACGGTCTGTGACGCATGTCATGGACCGTTTTTTTTGCTGTCCTGCCAGGAGCAATGAGATGTCCGGGAGTATGCACGGGTCTACAGAGGCAAAATAGAGCTGTGGGACCCGAAAATGCTGATAAAAGCGGGAAAAAGCAGCAAAAATCGAGCTTTTTGGGCACAGGGAGCTAAAATTGTTCCGTGGGACCCGTAAATCAGCAATTTTCGGGTCTCACAGAGCAAAAATCCTGTTGTAGACCCGTGGCTCGCCGGGAAGCAGAGAAAATGGATGAAATACTTCATGAGTCAGCAAGACATGGCACCCACAGAGCCATTAGCACAGAGCAAGGTCGACAGGATTGCAAGCCGGAAAAGCCGTAAATCAGCACACCCACAAATTCCTTTGCGCAGATAAGGAATATCAGCGCGATCCACTATGAACCGGATGCGCTCTATTTTTTTACAGCGAGAGAAAAAATTTCTGCAAGGAACTGATGGAAGACGGCAGCGTGCAGATTTTGTGCTATAGATGCTGGTGTAAAGGGGAGGGATATACATCACGGAAGTCTGCATGGGATGCGGCGCCTGCGCGGCAGTATGTCCGCAGCGATGCATTGAGGAGGGCGTGCCATACCGGATTTATGGGAATCATTGTCTTCATTGCGGGAACGGCTGTGAGAACTGTCCCGCGCACGCGATTGAGCGAAAATGAGAAAAAACGATTAGTCGTACATATCACGAAAAAATAAAAATGCCAGAAAATTCATACTTATAATGATAAAAAATGCGAATAATAATAAAAAATATTTCTATTGACTAACAGATATTGGGGCACTTACAATGGGAAGAAAAGGAGGGGGTTTTTATGTATGCATTGTCAAAAGCACAGGCAGGAGATATATGTACGATCAAGTGGATGTTCGGGCTGCCGGAGGCAGTCGATTTTCTGCGCCAGCATCACGTGGAGGAGGGAGAGACCATACAGGTCATCCGTAAGCTGCGTGACAGTCTGATCATAGGGGTGCAGAATGAGCGGGTGGCGCTTGGAAAAGAAATCGCAGACCGCATACAGGTTTAAAAAGAAGGAGGGCAGAGCACTTGTTGCGCTGCTCTCCTTTTTGTGTAATAGGAACGAAGTTTCCTATTACATAAAAAAGTCTGGAATCTGGAATGATAACTGGTCATACCAGACACCAGATGGCAGATTGCACAAAAACAGAGCCAGAAATATAGTGCAAAATAGCGTTGATTTCACAAAAAAAGTGTGTTAAAATTTAGACAAACATGAGGTATGACCAGAACGCAACCGAGCGAAGGGATACCTCGCCACAGGGAAAGGGGCATACGAATGAGTGAGTTTAAGGTGATTGAAATCAAGAAGAACATTCTGGAAGACAATGACAGAGAAGCAGATGTGCTTCGTTCTGAGTTAAAGGCAGACAGAACATTTCTTCTGAATCTGATGTCTTCACCGGGGTCTGGAAAGACGACCACGCTGGTGCGGACGATAGGCGCGTTAAAAGACGAGATGCGCATTGGAGTCATGGAGGCGGATATCGATTCGGATGTGGATGCCGACACGATCGCACAGACTGGCGCGAAGGCAATCCAGATCCATACGGGCGGCATGTGCCATCTGGATGCAGACATGACGAGACAGGGTATTGAGAGCCTCGAGACAAAGGACGTGGATCTCGCCATTCTCGAGAACGTCGGCAATCTGGTCTGCCCTGCAGAGTTCGATACGGGAGCCGTAAAGAACGCCATGATCTTAAGCGTTCCGGAAGGGGATGATAAGCCGTTAAAATATCCGTTAATGTTTTCCATCTGCGACGTGCTTTTGATCAACAAGATCGATGTACTTCCGTACTTTGATTTTGACATCGAGGCATGCAAAGAGCGCGTGAAGAAGCTGAACCCGAACATTCAGATCATTCCGATCTCTTCCCGCACCGGCGAGGGGATGGATGCGTGGTACGACTGGCTTCGCACGGAAGTAAAACAGTGGAATAATTAAAAACTGCCGGAAGCGGCATACATATTTTATGGGTATACACAGGCTATGAGTATGCGCACTCTTAGAGTGCGCACTATTTATGCAAATATAAGACGAAAACAGACCAGACAGAATAAAAAAAACAGGAAAAACAATGAAAAACGAAGGAAAAAGGAGACTGTTATGGCAGAAGAAAGAGAACTGATTTTAAAGCTCGGGAAAAAGATTACCGACCGTATTCCGTACAAGCTTGGTATGGAGAAGCTCACGGTAAACGATCCGGAATACTGGGGTCTTGCAGGTGTGGTTACCGATGAGATGGCGGAAGTGGCACTGTGCATGGACGTGCGCAAGCCGATCACCCTTCCGAAGCTGGCAAAGAAGACCAAGAAGCCGGAGGCAGAGCTTGAGAAGCTGCTGCAGGAGATGGCGGTTGTCGGAATCATCGAGTACAACTGGGAGAATCCGCAGCATGAGAAGCAGTACATTCTGCCGATGTATGTACCGGGAAGTGCTGAGTTCATGGTAATGAACAAGGAACAGGTGGAGGAACATACAGAAATCGCTGACTTCTTTGAGAATATGTCAAGACTTCCGCTGGAGAAGGTGACACCGATGGTGCCGCTCGGCGGAGCCGGTATCGGTATGCATGTTATCCCGGTGGAGAAAGCAATTCCGGCAGCACAGGAATCTGCAGATGTGGAACACATTTCCCACTGGCTGAAAAAATACAAGGACAAGTATGCGATCGGACAGTGTTCCTGCCGTCTGCAGCAGAGAGTCCGCGGCGAGGGAACCGGCGATATCGAGGGCGAGTGGTGCATCGGTGTCGGCGATATGGCAGACTTCCTGGTACAGACCGGAAGAGGACACTATGTGGAGCTTGACGAAGTGTTAGAACTTTTAGAGCGCGCAGAGAAGATGGGTTATGTACATCAGATCACCAACATCGACGGCGAGGATAAGATTTTTGCAATCTGTAACTGTGCAGTCGGCGTCTGCAATGCGCTGCGCACCTCTCAGCTTTTCAATACACCGAACATGTCCCGCTCTGCGTACCGCGCACATGTGACAAAGGAAAACTGTGTGGCATGTGGCCGCTGCGTGGAGTATTGCCCGACCGGTGCAGCAAAGCTCGGACAGAAGCTGTGCACAAAGAACGGTGAGATCACTTATCCGAAGCAGGAACTTCCGGATGCGGCGAAGTGGGGACAGGAGAAGTGGAGCAAGGATTACCGCGACAAGAACCAGATCAACTGCTATGAGACCGGTACAGCTCCGTGTAAGACAGCCTGTCCGGCACACGTTCCGGTACAGGGTTATGTGAAGATGGCAGCGGAAGGCAGATATATGGACGCCTTAAAGCTGATCAAGAACGAGAATCCGTTCCCGGCAGTCTGTGGTTCCATCTGTAACCGCCGCTGTGAGGATGCATGTACCAGAGGAACGATCGATCAGGCGGTAGCCATCGATGAGATCAAGAAATTCATCGCAGAGCAGGAGATGCATGCGGATAAGCGCTATATCCCGGAGATTGTCAACCATCTCGGAACCGGCGTGGATCTGCCGCAGAAGATTGCGATTGTCGGCGGCGGTCCGGCTGGTCTTTCCGCAGCGTTCTACTGCAGAAAGATGGGTTATCCGGTAACGGTATTCGAGAAAGAGTCCCGTCCGGGCGGTATGCTGTTAAACGGTATTCCGTCGTTCCGTCTGGAGAAAAATATCATTGACGCAGAGATCGAGGTTCTCCGCCAGATGGGCGTTACCTTCAAGTGCGGCGTAGAGGTAGGAAAAGACGTGACGATCCAGCAGCTCCGCGAGGAAGGCTTCAAGGCATTCTACGTGGCAATCGGTGCACAGGGCGGACGCAAGGCCGGAGTTCCGGGCGAGGATGCTGATGGCGTGAAGACCGGTGTGGAATTCTTAAGAAGCGTGAACCTGGATGAGAGCACCAAGCTTTCAGGAAGAACCGTCGTTGTCGGCGGCGGTAACGTGGCAGTCGATGTGGCAAGAGCAGCGCTGCGCGCAGGTTCCGGTGAGGTTTCCATGTTCTGTCTGGAGTCCCGCGACATCATGCCGGCGGCAAAGGATGAAGTGGCAGAGGCTGAGGAAGAGGGCATTTCCGTAAACAATTCCTGGGGTCCGAAGGAGATTCTGACAGAGAACGGGAAAGTGAAGGCAATCGTCTTCAAGAAGTGTCTCTCCGTCAAGGATGCGGACGGACGTTTCAATCCGCAGTATGATGAGAATGATCTGATGACCGTTGAGTGCGAGAACGTGCTGCTTTCCATCGGACAGTCCATCGTCTGGGGAGATCTGTTAAAGGGAACAAAAGTGGAGATCAGACCGAACGGCGGAGCTATCGCTGACCCGGTAACCTATCAGACCGCAGAGCCGGATATCTTTGTCGGCGGTGATGTATACACAGGACCGCGTTTTGCCATCGATGCCATTGCAGCAGGAAAAGAAGGATTTGTATCCATGCATCGTTTTGTCAATCCGGGACAGAGCTTAACACTCGGACGTAACCGCAGAGAGTTCATCGAGCTGGATAAGAACAACATCGACGTGGAGACATTTGACAACGCAAAACGCCAGATTCCGGGCACAAAAGCCGGCGTGGCAAAGGAGACATTCCGCGACTTGCGCTGCACACTCACCGAGGAGCAGATCAAGACAGAGGCAAAGCGCTGCCTCGGCTGCGGAGCTTCGGTTGTGGATGAGAATAAGTGTATCGGCTGTGGAATCTGTACGACGAAGTGTGAGTTTGATGCGATCCATCTGACACGTGATCTGCCGGATGCAAGCCGTATGTGGAAGTCTGAGGACAAACTGAAAGCAATCGCACCGTATGCGTTAAAGCGTCAGTTTGCGATCAAGCGCAACAAGAATTAAGAGGAGTCATATGCACGAGCTGGGAATTATTGTTCATATCGCAAAGACGCTGGATCAGGTTGCAGCGGAGAACGAATTAAAAAAAATTGGATCTGTCACGTTGGACATCGGTGAGGTCAGCGGCATTGTGCCGGAATATCTGACGGAGTGTTGGGAATTTTACCGCAAAAAGAATCCGCTGATCGCAGAGTGCGAGATGAAAATAGAGTCCCTTCCGGCGGTCACAATCTGTGAGGACTGTCAGAAGACCTATGAGACGGTTACTTACGGAAGACAGTGCCCGCATTGCGGAAGCTATGAAACGTATCTTGTGACCGGCAACGAATGCAGTATCAAGGAGATCGAAGCCTGCTAACCGGAGGCGGAGAGCCCTATAACAATCTTAAAATGGACATGGAGGGAAAGACACGGACTGTTTTTCCCTCCATGTCCGTTTTGCGTCTGTGGAAAAGTGACAGCTAAATGGCTGAGTGTCTGCATAAGATAAGAAGAAGGCGTATGGCAGGGGAGGAGTTTCTCGTGCCGGAAAGAAGGAGAATTTGAAAAATCTGTATCAGGGAGACCGGGGAATCCTGGTATCTTACATGCAGCTGGCGTTAAAGCGCGCGGGGTATCCGCTTTTGGTGGACGGCATCTTTGGAACGGACACCTGTCGGGCGCTCGCCGATTTTTTGCAGACCGACCGCACGCCTGACCGCATATGCGTGGTGGATCGATCTGTCTGGGAAAAGCTGCTGCCGTATCTGAGAGGATACGCCACGGAGGAGAGAGAGAACCGGATCCTTTTTGAAGACCCGGTAACGTCGGTGGAGGTGCCTTATACATCGCTTCTCACAGCAGCAGTGATTGACGGGATTTTGGCGCGCTACCCGTTTTTGAAGAGCGGGGAGATCGGCAAAAGTGTGATGGGAAAGCCGATTTCGTATCTGGAGATCGGAAACGGGGAGAAAGAGGTATTCTACAACGCATCTTTTCATGCAAATGAGAGCATCACAACGCCGGTTCTGCTCAAATTTGCGGAGGAATATGCGCAGGCGTACGAAAAAGGAACGGCGCTCTACGGCGTGCCGGCGGCGGAACTGTTTGAGGAGTACCGGCTTTTCCTTGTGCCGCTCGTCAATCCAGACGGGGTGGATCTGGTGAACGGGCTGCTTACGGACGGCGGGTATTACCGGCGGGCGCAGCAGATGGCATCGGATTATCCGGCAATTCCGTTTCCGTCCGGATGGAAGGCGAATATCGAGGGCATAGATTTGAATCTACAGTTTCCGGCAGGCTGGGAAAACGCAAAGAGAATTAAATATGCACAGGGGTACACGAAACCGGCACCCAGAGATTATGTGGGAGAGGCACCCCTGACGGCGCCCGAGAGCGAGGCGGTGTACGCGTTTACCAGATCACATGATTTCAGGCTGATCCTTGCGTATCACACGCAGGGGGAGGTCATCTACTGGAAGTATCTGGACTATGAACCGGCGCACTCCTACGAGATTGCGCAGTATTTTGGGCGTGTCAGCGGCTATACCGTGGAGGAGACGCCCACGCAGTCGGGATATGCCGGGTATAAGGACTGGTTTATCCAGGAATACGACAGACCGGGCTACACGATCGAGGCCGGGATGGGAGAAAATCCGCTTCCCATGTCGGATTTCGCGGGTATCTACCGGGACAACGCCGGAATTCTGCTGGGCGGAATGACGCAGATTTGACAGAGAAAAACGCCTTTCGTATAATGGAGCGTAGAGTTTACATTAGGAGCAGAAGATGAACTATAAGTTATACTGGGAGCTGACAAATGAGGGAGACGCGCGGCTGCTTCGGGCGTTTGGCGAGACGCCGGAGCCGCGTTTCCCGGCAGAGATAGAGGGAAGAGCGATTACGGAGATCGGGGACTACTGCTTTGCGGCGCAGGCGCATCTCCCGGCAGAATGCCGGTGCAGCTACGTGCAGGAGGAGACGGAGGCAGACGGCGCACCGGAGACAGCGCCGGACGGGGAGATGCAGGCGGAGCCGGGAGCAGACGGTGTACCGGAGACAGCGCCGGACAGGGAGGCAGACGTGATGCCGGGAGCGGATGGCGCACCGGGAGCAGAGCCGGGAGCAGACGGTGCGCTGGCGGAACTGGCAGGGGCGTATATAACGCGCGTGACGCTGCCGGAGGGCATAAAAAAGATCGGAAACTTTGCTTTTTATAATGCCACGGAGCTGGCGGAACTGGAGCTTGGAAGCGGGATAGACACGCTGGGGAGCGATGCGTTTATGAACTGCCGGAGTCTGTCGCGGCTGTTACTGCATGCGGATCCCGGGCAAAAGACGGGGCTCAGGCTTTTGCTGGCACAGCTTTCGTCGGATCTGGAAGTGGCCTTAAGCGGCGAAAACGGCGTGTGGGCGAAGCTGCTGTTTCCGGAATATTATGAGAGCTATGACGAGATCGCGCCGGCACATATTTTCGGCAGAAATATTGTGGGGGAGGGATTCCGGGCAAGACAGAGCTTCCGCGAGGACGTGCTCGATTTTGCACAGTACGATAAGATTTTCCCGCAGGCGTGTGTGGATGAATCGGAGGCAACGCTGGGACGGCTGGCACTCGACCGCGTGCGCTATGCGGCGGAACTTTCGGAGGCGCCGCGCGGACTCTACGAGGAGTATCTGAAGGCGCACAGCGGTTATCTCATCCGCCGCATCACGGATGACCGGGATCTGGAACTGGCGGAAGATTGCTGCAGCCGGAACTTTCTGACGCGGGAGGACGTGGCGGCGTGCGCCATGCGTGCGGGGGAAGCGGACTGGGCGGAGGGAGCGGCGGCGCTGCTTCATCTGATGCAGCAGTATTTCGCGGAGAAAACACCGGACGAGCGCTATTCGTTTGACGATTTTTAAGATTGTTTTTACACGGAAAAGTACGTGCGGATGCAGGGTATTCTGAAAAAGAAACCGGAAGAGGAGAGAGGACATGGGACATATACAGACACAGGAAGAATGGGAAGTGCAGATGGCGGAAAAGATACTTTCTTATGTGCGCAACGAACTGTACCTGGAATTGCGGTATCTGGATGTCGCATTCTCGGCGCTTGTGCCGCAGGCGGATGCGTCGCTGCAGAGCTTTGCCACGGACGGGGGACATCTGTTCTACTCCACAGAGCAGATACTGCGTGTGTTTGAGAAAAATGCACCGTACCTAAACCGTGCCTATCTTCACACAGTGCTGCACTGTATTTTCTCCCATCCGTGGATTGCGGGGAACCGCGACAGGCGGCTGTGGAATCTCGCCTGTGATGTTGCTGTGGAATATACGATTGACGGTCTGGGAAAAAAATGTACGAAACGGATCTTAAGCTGGACGCGCCAGAAGCTGTACGAAGAACTGCGGGAGCAAAAGAAGGGCGTGTCGGCTGCCGTCGTCTACGATCTTTTGTGGGAGCGCTATTTCCCGCTGCCGGCGGAGGGAATGCCGGTCTGTGAGGAATGGCAGGCGTTAGCGCGCGAATTTTACACGGACAGTCACAAATATTGGCCGAAGCGGGAGGACGATGCGGCAAAGTGTGCGGCTGCGGCGGACAATCAGAAAAAGTGGAATCAGATCGCCAGGCAGACCCGCATGGAGCAGGAGCGGCGGGGAGAGAAGCCCAAGGACGGTGAAGACCTTTTGGCGGCGCAGCTTGCGGCGGGGAAAAGCAGACGAAGCTACCGGGATTTCCTGCAGAAATTTGCCGTGCTGCACGAGGAACTGCATGCCGACCCTGAGGAATTTGATCTGAGTTATTACACGTACGGACTTTCGGTATACGGGAATCTGCCGCTCATCGAGCCGCTTGAGAGCAGGGAGGTAAAGAAGATCCGCGAGTTTGTGATCGTGATTGACACCAGCTATTCCACCAGCGGTGAACTGGTCGAACAGTTTTTGCGCGAGACGGCAAACATCCTGCACCAGAGCGACAGTTTCTTTGCGCGTTCCGTGGTCCGGGTTTTACAGTGCGACAATGTGGTACGAAGCGATGCAAAGATCACGGGTGAGCAGGAGATGGAGGCATTTCTTAGGGACTTTATACTCCTTGGCGGGGGCGGCACGGATTTTCGCCCGGCGTTTTCCTATGTCAATGATCTTCTGGAACAGGGAGAATTAAAAGAGCTGGCGGGACTGCTCTATTTTACGGACGGAAAGGGGCGGTATCCGGCAAAGCGCCCGGACTACCGGACTGCGTTTCTGTTTCTGGAGGACTATGACGAAGCGGCGGTGCCGCCGTGGGCCATGCGGCTTTTGCTCGAGAAAGAGGAATTTTTAAATTGAGGTTGTATTTTTCTGCGAAAGGACTATAATAGCAGATATGGAAGCATAGCTCAGCCGGGATGAGCGTTCGCCTCACACGCGAGAGGTCACGGGTTCGAGCCCCGTTGCTTCCACTGGAGAGTACCGAGAGATCGGTGCTCTTTTTGTTTCTTAAGATTTCCTTAAAACGATATGAATTTATCGAAAAACGATAAAAATATATTGCAAAATGGAAAAACATGGATATAATAAAGCTGTGAGAAAAATACAGCAGCATAAATGCGGAAAAGAGGTAATTATGAGTCAGAAACAGGTGGCAGGTTGGTTAAAGGGGATCACACTTTCGATTGCAGGGATGGGACTGTTGTTCTTCGGGCTGGTGGTGCCGTATCTGGCATGGGACATGGCGGTGACATATCCGGACTACGCGGCGCTCCGCGTTCCGGGGATTCTTTACGGCTGGGGCATTGCGATGTTCTGCTACGCGATTCTCTATCAGTTCTGGAAGGTCTGCGTGCAGATCGGACGCGACAATTCTTTTTCCAGTGAGAATGCAAGGTCGTTTGTGGTAATCAGCAGGCTGGCGTTTGTGCTGGCGGTGATCTGGTTTGCGGGAATTCTGTTCCTCGCGGCAAAGCGGGCGCTTGGACCGGCATTTCTGATATTTATGATTCTGCTCATTTTTATCAATGTGGTGATCGCGGTGCTTGCAGCGGCGCTGTCCCATCTGATCTATAAGTCGTACGAGATGAAGCAGGATGCGGAACTGACAATATAGGACGGTAGCGGATCGTCCGGAAATGAGGAAGAGAATGGCAATCAGGATCAATATAGATGTCATGCTGGCGAAGCGAAAAATGAGCGTGACCGAGTTATCGGAAAAAGTCGGCATTACAATGGCGAATATTTCGATTTTAAAGAACGGAAAGGCGAAGGCGATCCGGATGGATACGCTTGATAAGATCTGCCGGTCATTAGGCTGTCAGCCGGGAGATATTCTGGAGTATGTAGAGAAAGAAGGGGAGGAGAACGGCGATGGAAGAGATCATGTTTAACAGGGAAGTGAATCCGAAGGAGATCATTCCGGAGGAAGAAAATCAGGAAGGCGCAAAGATTTTTGGAAAGCTGGCGGGTGCCAGCCTGCTCTATGCGCTTGTATACACGGGATGCCTGTTTGAAAATGTGATGGGACTGGCGTCGGTGCTTTGGGTGGCGGCGAGTGTGTGGTATGTGCGTTTTGTGTTCCGGATGTTCGGGGAAAAGGAGAGACGGGACAATGGCATTGTATTGGGGATGATGGTGCTGCTTGGAATCGCTACCGTCCTGACGGGGAACGAATGGATCGGCTGGATGAATGATCTTATCATTTTTGTGCTGCTTGTGGGGATTCTTCTGCACAATTTTGCGCAGGATGCCGGGTGGAATTTCGGAAAATATCTGGCGGAGATTGTGGCGGCGGTGTGCGGTGCGGTCTGCTTTATCGGGAAGCCGTTTGCGGACGGCGGCGCATTTTACCGCAGCAAAAAAACGGGGGAGAGCCATGCGGGCTGGTATGTTCTCATCGGGATCTGCGCGGCAGTGCCCTGTCTGATGGTTCTGGTGCTCCTGTTAATGTCCGCGGACATGGTATTTGCAGATCTGCTTGTACGGTTTGCGGGAGTATTCCGGTTCCCGGTGAAGCTGTTTCGGATTCTGCTTATGCTGGTGTTTGGATTCTTATCCTCCTACTGCGGTGTGCGGTATGTGCAAAAGCACGCGGCAGACATTAAGCCTTCTGCCGGAAAGACAGCGGAACCGCTGATAGCGATTGCGTTTACCGCGCCGATTGCCGTGCTGTATCTTCTGTTTTCGGCAATCCAGATCGTGTATCTTTTTATCGGAAACATGCAGCTCCCGGTGGGGGTGACTTACGCGGAGTACGCCAGACGCGGTTTTTTCCAGCTTCTGTTCGTATGTGTGCTGAATCTGGCGGCGGTGCTTTCCATCCAGAATTATTTTAAGGAGAACAGAGTATTAAAGGCGCTGCTTCTTACCATTTCAAGCTGCACGCTCGTCATGACGGCGTCGAGCGCCTGCCGGATGCTTCTCTACATCCGGGCGTACCAACTGACGTTTCTGCGCGTGTCGGTGCTGGTGGCTCTGGCGGTGATTGCGCTTCTGATGGCGGGAGTGATCGCAAAGATTGTAAAACCGCAGTTTCCGCTGTTCCGGTATGGATTTGTGCTGGCGGGGACGGTGTATCTCGTATTTGCCTTTTCGCATGTGGATTATTTTATCGCTGCCTACAATCTGACGCACACCTCGTGGGAAGCTTCCGGGGAGGAGACGGTGGACTACAGTTATCTCTACACACTCTCGACGGATGCGGCGCCGGCGATTGAAAAATATGCGGGGAAAAACGGGGCATCGGACTACAGAACGCAGGGCTGGTATCGGCTGTACTGCGAGGCGAATGAAGCGGCATTAAACGGGACGGGAGTTCGGACATATAATGTCTCACATGCGGTTGCAAAACAGCTTCTGATGGAAGATAATAGAGAATAGAGAAAAAGCCGGGTGACAGCGGGCACCGGCAGAAGCGGAGGAGATTGGAATGGAAGAACAGATGGCGAGACACCTTGTCGCAGAGGAGGGCAAAAAGCTGCAGCAGGCGGGACTGGTGGCGAGAACCTGGGGCAATATCAGCTGCCGTATCGACGAGAATCATTTTGTCATCACGCCGAGCGGGCTGGATTATGAGATGATGACGTCGGGGGATCTGGTGCTGATGGACATAAGAAACGGTGTGTGCTGCGGCGCGCATAAGCCCTCGAGCGAGAAGGGCGTGCATCTGGCTGCGTATCAGACATTCCCGGAGGTGGGGTATGTCATTCACACCCATCAGACCTATGCCACGGCGATCGGGCTCTGCGGCTTTGAGCAGCTTGCCATGACGGAGGAAGAGGCGGAGAAGCTCGGCGGGATCGCGAGAGCGGCATACGGACTTTCCAGCACGGAGAAGCTTGCGGGAGCGGTCTACGATGCCATGCAGTCAGGAGCAAAGGTGGTCTTTATGGTGCACCACGGCGTGCTGATCTGCGGAAAGGACAGGGAGGAGGCGTTTTCCAGCGCTATGCTCTTAGAGGAGATCTGTAAGCGGAGCATTTTGGGGCAGCCGAAAAAGAGGCCGCGAAGAGATCAGAAGCGTCAGGAAAAGCTGCTTCACGTCTTACAGAAGCATTTTCATTATGTGGGAATCTGCGATACGCCGGCAGTCCTTCTCTGCGCGGCGAGCGGACGGGGAATCCCGGCGCAGGTGGATGATATGGCACAGATGATCGGCAGGAAGATTCCGTGCTGTCTTCATGTGCGCAGAGATATGCTTGGGCTTTTAAGAAAATACGGGGCGGTGCTTGTACCGCGGGTCGGCGTTGTGGTATCCGCGGGAACGGCGGATGATGTGGAGGCGTTAAAGGCGCTTGTGGCAAAGGCGGCGGTCTGCTGTCTTCATGTGCGCGCGACGGGTGCGGCGGCATCGCTTTCCCCGGTCAATGTGGCGATCCAGCATCATCATTATGTGAAAAAGTATGCCCTGCAGAAAGATGGGGAAGCATAAGGGCAGGGAGGAATGAGATGAACGGAAAGCATGCCATATACCGCGTCTATCAGGCGCTCTGCGCGGGGATGCTTTCCCTGTTTCCTGCGGGGAGGCAGACACTGGTGCAGGGGGACGGGTGTATCACCCGGATACCGGAATTATTGAAGATACACGGGATAAAAGCGGTGCAGATCATCACCACACCGGGAATGATCCGGCGCGGGACGATTGCGCCGCTTCTGGCGCAGTGTGAGGATGCAGGCATCCGGACGGTGTTATACACAGAGGTATCGCCTGATCCGACGGTGGCGGAGGTGGAGGCGGCAGCGGAATGTTTTTTTGTATCCGGCTGTGAGGCGATCCTTGCCATCGGAGGCGGCTCTGTCATGGACTGTGCCAAGGTGGCGGGAGCGCGCACAGTAAGGAGAGATCTTCCGGTCAGAAAAATGAGCGGGATGCTTAAGATACACAAAAAGCTGCCGCTTCTTCTTGCGGTGCCGACGACGGCGGGAACCGGCTCGGAGGTGACGCTGGCGGCGGTCATTACCGACGAGACATGCCACTATAAGCATGCCGTCATGGATTACTGTCTCATACCGCGCTATGCGTTCCTCGATCCGGGACTTTGCTGTTCCCTGCCGCCGGATATGACTGCCTACAGCGGGATGGATGCGCTGACGCACGCGGTGGAGGCGTACTGCAACCGGTTCTGTTCCCCGAAGATGAAAGCGCATGCCAAGAAGGCGGTGCACCTGATTGGTGCCAATCTTCTGACGGCTTATCGCGAGCCGGAGAACAAAGAGGCGCGGATGAACATGCTGACCGGCTCCTACGAGGCGGGGATCGCGTTTACCAATGCCTATGTCGGGTATGTGCATGCGATTGCACACGGGATCGGCGGACTCTACCATGTCCCACACGGGGAGGCGAATGCGATTCTGCTGCCGAAGGTACTTGCGGCATACGGAAGTGCCGTGTATACGCCGCTGGCCAGGCTGGAGCGGGAAGTGCGCGCAGCCGGAGCAGAGCTGGAGCGGGAAGTGCGCGCAGCCTGGGGTAAGCCGGGGCGGGAAGTGCGCGCAGCCGGAGCAGAGCTGGAGCGGGAAGTGCGCGCAGCCTGGGGTAAGCCGGAGCGGGAAGTGCGCACGTCCGTGGCTGAGGATGTAAGCCGTGAGGAGACGGATGCCGTGCTGGCGGAGGCGTTTATCGAGAGAATCCGTCGGATGAACCGGAGCATGGGCATCCCGGAGGAGCTTGCCATGCTGCGTAAGGAGGACGTGCCGGAACTTGCGGCGCGGGCACTCAAAGAGGGCAATCCGAACTACCCCGTTCCCGTGATCTGGGAAGAGGAGCAGATGCGGGCGTTCCTGATGGAACAGGTACCAAAGTAACAGTA
>JABLTO010011288.1_pt1 | contig 31574 bp, 23 predicted proteins | sample 7160091 | NCBI WGS metagenome assembly JABLTO01 (sample SAMN14651225, study PRJNA627086) | human gut metagenome | isolation source: feces | host: Homo sapiens
GCACTCCAGCGTGAGATCGTGGAGACGGAGCAGAACCTCAAATCCCTGCAGGAACAGGCAGCGGTCACCAATACGACCCTTGCCAAGATCGATGCAGTGGGCGAGAAGCTCCAGACGGTCGGCTCTCAGGTCGAGGGTGTGGGTAAGAAGTTCCTGCCAGTCACAGCGGCGGTTACTGGCTTAGGCACAGCGGCGGTGAAGACCGCAGCAGACTTCGACCAGGAGATGAGTAAGGTCGCCGCCATTTCCGGCGCGACTGGCTCTGATTTTGATTCCCTGCGTGAAAAAGCACGCGAGATGGGCGCCAAGACCAAGTTCTCCGCCTCCGAAGCTGCCTCCGCTATGGAATACATGGCGATGGCAGGTTGGAAGACCGGGGACATGCTGGATGGCATCGAGGGCATCATGAACCTTGCCGCTGCATCCGGCGAGGACTTGGCGACCACCTCGGATATTGTCACGGATGCGCTGACTGCCTTTGGCTTGTCGGCTGCGGATTCCGGTCACTTTGCGGATATCCTTGCGGCGGCATCGTCCAATGCAAACACCAACGTCAGCATGATGGGTGAGACGTTCAAGTACTGTGCGCCTATCGCCGGTGCGCTGGGTTTCAGCGCAGAGGATACCGCAGAAGCCATCGGCCTTATGGCAAACTCCGGTATCAAGGCATCGCAGGCTGGTACTTCGCTGCGGTCCATCATGAACAACTTGGCCGGTGAAGTGACATTTGCAGGCAAGAACATCGGCTAGGTCACGATTGCCACCAGCAATGCGGACGGCAGCATGAGAAGCCTGAACGATATCCTTGCGGACTGCCGTGTGGCCTTCTCCGGTCTGACCGAATCCGAAAAGGCAGCCAATGCCGAATCGCTGGTCGGCAAGAACGCCATGTCCGGCTTTCTTGCCCTGATGAATGCCGGCGAAGGAGACATCGACAAGCTCCGTGGTGCCATCGAGAACTGTGACGGTTCTGCGGAGAGCATGGCAGAGACCATGCAGGATAACCTCAACGGTCAGCTCACCATTCTGAAATCCCAGTTGGAAGAGCTGGCCATTTCTTTTGGCGACCTCTTGATGCCCACCATCCGCAAGATCGTGTCGGCGGTGCAGGCATTCGTGGACAAGCTCAACAGCATGGATGACAGCACCAGAGAGACTATCCTCAAGGTGGCGGCTCTGGCGGCGGCTATCGGTCCGCTGCTTATTGTATTGGGAAAGACCATATCGACAGTTGGTACGGCTCTGCGGGGATTCAGTTCGCTGGCTAAGGGCATCCGGCTGCTCTCCACCCGGGTGGGCGGTGTAACCGGACTGTTCGGTAAGCTGGGTGCAGCACTCGGCGGCATCTCTGCACCGGTCATGGCAGTGGTTGCCGTCATTGGTACACTGGTGGCCGCATTCATGCACCTCTGGAATACCAATGAAGAGTTCCGTACAGCTATTACTAACATCTGGAATGGCATCGTCGAAAAAGTGCGCGGCTTCTGCGACCAGCTGACCCAGCGGCTCAACGCACTCGGCTTTGACTTCAAGGATATTGTCGAGGTGCTGAAAGCTGTCTGGGATGGCTTCTGTCAGGTGCTTGCCCCTGTGTTCGAGGGTGCTTTTCAGGTCGTGTCCACGGTTCTGGGTACCGTCCTTGACACCCTGATCGGCCTGTTCGATGTGTTCTCCAATCTCTTCCAGGGCAACTGGAGCGGAGCATGGGAGGCGGTCAAGGGCATCTTCTCCGGAATCTGGGACGGCATCAAGTCCATCTTCTCTACAGTGCTGGACACCTTGAAGGGTGTAGCGGATGTGTTCCTCGGCAGGTTCGGTACGGACTGGAACTCGGTCTGGGAGAGCATTCAGGGATTCTTTGAAGGAATCTGGACGGGAATCAGCGATTTCTTCTCCGGCATCCTGACAGGCATCCAGACCACTGCATCCAACATCTGGACCGGGATCTCGGATTTCTTTACCGGGGTCTGGACAGGAATCAAGGATTTCTTCGAGGGCATCTGGAACGGCATCGTCTCGTTCTTCACGGGGAAAACCGGGGAGATGGACGAGAACGCACAGTCCACCTTCAGTGGAATCTCCGATTTCCTCGGCGGTATCCTGACCGGCTTGCAGACTGTGTTCTCTACGGTCTGGGAGGCAATCTCCGTTGTGGTCAGCGGCGTTATGGATGCAATCTCCGCAGTCATCTCGACTGTTATGAGCGTCATCTCCGGCGACTGGTCTACGGCTTGGGAAAATATCAAGTCGGCGGCATCGACTGTGTGGGAGGGCATTTCGGGTGTCATTTCCGGCGCGTGGGAGGGAATCTCTTCCTTTGTGTCCAGCGCAGTCGCCACACTCGGCTCTGGACTCTCGACCGCATGGGACGGAATCCAGTCCACGGCCTCGTCTGCATGGGATGGCATCAAGGGTGCGATTTCTACAGCTTGGGATGGAATCCAGTCGGGTGTGACCTCTGCGGTCGATACGGTGGCGACCGGGCTGTCCGGGGCATGGGAAGGCATCCAGTCTACGGCAAGCACTGCGTGGGAGGGTATCAAGTCTGGTATTTCCAGCGCATGGGAAGGAATCTCCGGATTCTTTGGTGGCATCTGGGATGCCATTACCGGTAAGACCAGCGATTCCACCACCCAGATGAAAATGGATACCTCTAACGCATGGTCTGGTGTGGAGGTGGAAGCACAGACCGCATGGTCGGGTGTGTCTACCTCCGTATCAACTGCCTGCACCGGCATGGCACAGTCTGTGACGAGCCAGATCGACAGCATCAAAGCATCCATGTCGGCGGCATGGTCCGGTATTGCATCGGATACCCCTACGGCATGGAATGCGGTCAAGACCAACCTTGCAACTGCATGGACCGGCATCACGACTTCTGTGACGTCCAGCCTGAACAGCGTAAAGACCGCTGTCACCAATGGCTGGACACAGCTCCGCACCCTTACAATATCCAGCTGGTCCGGCATCCAGTCGAGCCTGACGGCAAGCTGGAATTCCATCAAATCCGCCAGCACAACTGCGGTCAGTGCAGTCAAAACGGTTGTCACCAATGGCTGGACTAACCTGCGCACGTTGACAACATCCAGTTGGAGTTCCATCCAGACGGCACTGAACACAAGCTGGAACAGCATCAAGAGCGCAACGACAGCCTCGGTCAACGCAGTGAAAACTTCCGTCACGACCGGGTGGACGAATCTGAGCAGTTTGACAACGTCCAGTTGGAATTCCATCCAGACCGTGCTGAATACGAGCTGGAACAGCATCAAGAGTGCAACCACCAGCTCAGTCAATGCGGTCAAGAGTTCCGTCACGGCGGGGTGGAACAACCTCCGCAGCCTGACCAGCAGCAGTTGGTCGAGCATCCAGTCGGTACTCAGTTCCAGCTGGAACACCATCCGCAGCACGGCATCTTCGGCTGTGAACGCAGTGAAGTCCACGGTTTCTTCGGGCTGGAACGGCGTGAAGTCCACGACCAGCTCTACCTTTTCCAGCGTGCAGTCGGCGGTGTCCGGTGCCATGTCCAATCTGCGCTCCACGGTCTCTTCCGGTGTGTCCAGCATCAAGAGCAGTTTCAACTCTCTCAGCTCCATTGCTTCTTCGGCATACAGCTGGGGCAGTGACATCTGCTCCCAGATGGCGGCCGGTGTTCGTGCGGCGGCAGGCTCGGTCGTCCGGGCCGCAGAGAACGTGGCAAGCAGGGTCAGAAGCCTGCTGCACTTCTCTGTGCCTGACACTGGCCCTCTGTCTGATGCGGACGAGTATATGCCCGACTTCATGAAGCTGCTGGCAAGCGGTATCAAGAAGAATCAGGATAAAGTGGTCAAAGCGGTCAAGACATTGTCCGGCTCCATGAAGACCAATCTGAACACACCTGTGGGCGACATGGGCGATAAGGTGAAGTCGGTGGTGAGTGGTTTTGCCACAACGATCTCCGGCAGCACCACGAGGGTCCGTTCTGCGGCAAGCGGGCTGGCATCCGGCATCCGAACTGGCCTGATGAGCGGTCTGGAGGGCATGACCAGCGAGTTCCAGTCCGTGTGGAGCGACCTTGAAAAGATCACCAAAACATCGGTCAGCAGCATGAGCGATGAAGTGAAGCAGGGTTTCTCCGACATGAAAACCTCTATCGGAGACCTAAGCGATCAGACCAGTTCCCTGGGTAATGCGATCCGCAGTCTCGGTGATACCTTCAACTCGGATTTCCTGAAAGGTCTGGGTGAGGGGATCGGTAAGGTGGGCGATACGGTCAGCACTGTCACCGGCATTGTGGACAAGCTGGGTTCCATGAAGAGTACCTTCGGCAGCTTGGGCGATACGCTCACGAACCTCGGCAATGCACTGGGTACGGATGGCGGCGGTGGTCTGCTGTCGAAGATGGGAAGTTTTCTGTCGAAGATCGGCAACGCCGATGGCGGACAGATCATCTCGAACTTCGGTAATCTGATCTCTGGGCTGACCTCCAAGATGGGTGGTCTGGGACAAGGTATCACCGGTGTCATCTCGAAGCTGGGCAGCCTTGGCAGCAGCGGAACCGGCATCTTGTCGAACCTCGGCAGCGTTGCGACTGGTGTTCTCTCCAAGCTCGGCGGTGTTGGCAGCAGCCTGTCCGGGCTGCTTTCCAGTGTAGGCTCTACGCTGGGCGGCATCGCTGGCTCGGCCGGTTCTGCAATCGCGGGACTGTTCGGTTCTGTTGGCACAACGGTGTCTGGTCTTGCAGCTGGTGCAGGCAGTGCATTGGCCGGTATCGCTTCTTCGGCTGGCGGTGTGCTTGCCTCGGCAGGTACAGCACTGGCTGGTCTTGCTGGCCCTGCTGGTATTGCGGTCGCAGCAGTCGGCGGTGTCGGTCTTGGGCTGACCGCTCTCTGGAAGAACTGTGATGGTTTCCGGGAGGGTGTGACCAACATCTGGAATAAGGTCACTTCTGTGTTCTCCAATGGTGTGACTGCCATTAAGAACGGCATCTCCAATGCGGCTTCTGCCATCGGCAACGTGGCATCCTCTATTTGGAGCGGCGTTAAGAATGTGGCATCCTCGGCGGTGAACTGGGGCAAGGATGTGGTCAGCGGTATCGCTGGAGGCATCAAGAAAGGCGTGTCGTGGGTCGGCAATGCCGCCAAGAGCGTGGCAAACGGCATCCGCAGTTTCCTGCACTTCTCGGTGCCGGACGAAGGACCGCTGGCAGATGCCGACACCTATATGCCTGACTTCATGAAGCTGCTGACTGGCGGCATCAAGGCCAACGAGGGCGGTCTGCTGAAACAGATCCGGTCTATGGCTTCCAAGGTCCAACAGGGGATGACTGGCATCAGCTCCTTCAGCCTGCCGGAGATCAATATACCCCGGCTGAACACAAGCGGTTGGAATCTTCCGCAGGCTGCTCTGGCCGGCGGCGGAACAACAAAGAACACGAATCTGGGCGGCGTTCACATCACAGTGAACGGCTACAACGCCCGGAACGATAACGAACTGGCACAGATCGTGGCTGACAAGATCAATGAGATGATCGACCAGGACGATTCGGTCTATAAGTAAGAAGGTGATGCGTATGGGCTATTTGCCTGAGAAAAAGACAGTATCCCAGTTTGATCTGAAGGGCAGGTTTGCACGGCAGTATCTGTCCTTTGCCGGGAAGTCCAGCAAGGACTTCCTTTTATATTTGTCCGGACCCGGTGTGTACGATTCCCCGGCAGCGGATGTGGATAGCACATCGGTCCCCGGCAGAAACGGAGACATCATCAGCGAGAATGCAAGGGCAGGTCGGCGGCGGTATCAGAATGTGGATATCAAGTATGAAGCGTTCTTCTTTAACGGTCTGCCCGCTAAGACCGCCGCAGTCAAGTCGTGGCTGCTGTCTCCGGTCGGCTACCAGAAATTGCAGGATACCTATGACCCGGATTTCTTCCGGATGGCAGTTTGCACCGAAGCGATGGAGTTCGATGTGACGGCGCAAAAAGCCGCCAAGATGGATCTGGTGTTCAATTGCAAGCCCCAGCGGTGGAGCGTGGAAGGACAGAGGACCGTGCGGTTGGAAAGCCGGAGCAACCTCATGAACCCCTTCGCATTCCCGGCACAGCCCATCTTCAAGGTCTACGGAGATTCGGGCGGTGTGCTGTATGTGGGCGATGAATCCATTACCATCCACAGCATCAAGGATTATGTCCTGCTGAACTGTGAGACGCACAATGCCTACAATGCGGGCGGCTTCTGCAATGAGACCATCCTTTCGGATGATTTCCCGGAACTGTCGGCCGGAAAGACGCAGATCGCATGGACGGGCGGAATCACGGCGGTGGAAGTGACTCCGCGCTGGTGGACGTTGTGAGGAAGGAGGTGGAACGGGATGATCCCTTGCCTGTATGCATCCACGGAGACAAAGTTCGACCACAATGGTATCGGCAAGCTGGCAGATGCACAGTCCTGTATCGTGACGGAAAAACGAAACGGCAGCTTTGAACTGGAGATGGTATACCCGGCAGATGGTATCCATGCTGAGCAGCTGGAAGAGGGAAACATCATCCTCGCTAAGCCCTCCGACACAGGCAGATCGCAGCCGTTCCGGATCTATAAGATCGCAACACCGATTGACGGCAAGCTGACTGTCAAGGCGAGGCACATCTCATATCAGCTAAACTTCATTACGGTTTCTCCTTTTGCCACGACCGGCTGCACCGGTGCGCTGGCAGGGCTGAGAAACCATGCGGCATCCGAGTGCCCGTTTGAGGTCTGGACGGATATTTCCTCCAACGCTTCTTTCCGGCTCTCGGTGCCGTCCTCTTTTCGGAACTGCCTCGGCGGTATCGACGGCTCGGTGCTGGATACCTTTGGCGGAGAGTACGAGTGGGATCGATACACGGTCAAGCTCCATCATCACCGGGGCGCAGACCACGGCGTGCATATCGTCTACGGCAAAAACCTCATCGACTTCAAGATGGAGAGGAACATTGAGAGCGTCATCACGGGTGTACATCCGTACTGGCAGAATTCCGAGACCGGCGAGGTGACCGAGCTGCCGGAGAAGGTGGTGCTGGTGGAGCAGCGGTCAGTTCCGTACCAGAAGATCACGGTACTGGATTGCACCAGTGGATTTCAGGATAAGCCCACGGATGAGATGATGCGCTCCTTTGCACAGGATTATCTGAAGAACACCAGCCTGACCGAGCCGCAGGTTGATATCGATATCGACTTCATCCAGCTCTGGAACACCCCGGACTATGAGGATGTGGTGGAAGCGGAGCAGGTGAGCCTGTGCGATACCGCCCATGTGTTCATTTCCAAGCTCGGTATCGAGGTCAGCTCTAAGGTGACCGAAACGCAGTACGACTGTCTGCTGGAACGGTACGATGGCATTACGCTGTCGAACTCTACGGTCAGCAGCCGGAACTCGTCACTGACCACGGCACTGAGCAACATCCGGAACACAGCCAATGAAGCCTACAACACCGCGCTCCGTGTGGAAACCAGCATGGGTGAGCAGATCGGCGGCATTTCCGTGTCGATGGTCTATGACGGCACCCTGCTGGCCGGCCTGTTCGGTCTGCACTACCAGAACGTGACCGAGGTGAACGGCGATACCGTGCGGTATGCCTTCAATGCCGGGTCACTGGCAAAGTCTACCTTTGCGTGGAAGAACAGCCCGGATGGTTTTTTCATCTCCACCGATGGTGGTAAGACCTGGGGCTATGGCTGGGAAAAAGACGAATCCCCGGTCAAGACGGCGTTGCTGTTGGAAAACACCCTGCAGGAGTTGGATGAACGCTATAAGAAAGCCGGAGAACTGACTGAAGAACTGCTCGAACAGTTGGATGAGCGGTATAAGACCGCATCCGCCTTGTCGGAAGAACTCATCAAAAGCCTTGACACACGATACGGTACGGCAGATAAGCTGTCCGAGGTGCTGCTTGCACAGTTGGATGAGCGATATAAGACGGCAACTGCCTTGTCAGAAGAACTCATCAAAAACCTAGACGAGCGGTACGGAACAGCGGATAAGCTGTCCGAAACGCTGCTGGCGAAACTGGATGAGCGGTATGCTCCGCCCATCTGTGCGCAGGAGGCAGCACCAAAGAATCCGAAAACAAATGCACTCTGGGTCGATACAACCGCCCTGCGGCTGAAGCTGTGGGACGGAGAAATTTGGCAGACGGTAGGCTATGAGCCGACAACGCCTGAGCCCGATCCGGATACCACGACAGAGGGAGGAGGCGAAGAAGATGGCAAACAGGAAAGCGAAAGCAGTGGTACAGACAGCGGAGGAACCGGCGCAGGAGGCACTGGTGACTAAGTCGTTCACGGTGTTTCAGGACGTGGAACTGTCATTCACGGAGAACCTGATCCCGACCCATATCCCGGTCAAGCAGTACGACAACCAAGCCCGAAAAGTGCGGTGCCGGCTGTATCAGAACTCGCTGGAGTACAAGGTCAGTAAGGACACTATCGTCAGCTACTCGGCTACTCGGCCGGACGGTGCGGTGTTTCAGTATTCCAGCGAGACCCGCCCGGACCTTGTGTTCGTGGATGACGGCGCGGTCATCCTGACGGTCACATCCTTTATGACCGAAGTATACGGCAGGTTCCCGATTGACATCTACCTTCTGTCCGATGAGGGAGATGTGATCGGTTCGTTCAGTCTGGTGCTGAATGTGGCCCGTGCAGCGGTCAAGAACGGCAAAATCGCAACGCTGACCTATAAGCAGGCGTTGGATGCTGCCGCCAAGGGTGTTCTGGAATTCCTGATTACAGACGATGGATACCTTGTGATGCGTTCGGACGATAAGCTGGGACTGGCGCAGGGGTCTGTGTCCAGTACCATTGATAAGGTGGCGAAGGACATCGCAGAGGGGCTGGTTACCTCGTCCATCGACATGGACGGGCATCTGGTGTTCACGACATGGGATGCGTTGGGTCTGATTTTTGAGATGGACGATGAGGGGCATCTCATCGTGAGATACAATGAGGCGTAAGCCGGAAAGGAACTAGAATGGGAGAGTTTGTTGGCAAACGAGTGGTACCGGACCATGTAGGTGTCTGGAATCAGAAGAAAACCTATGAACCCTTGATGATCGTGCTGGACGGTGAGACCGGTGACAGCTATATCAGCCGGAAGGCTGTGCCTGCGGGTATCTCGCTGGCAGATGAGAGTTACTGGTCGCTGTGTGCTCATTATTCCGCACAAATGCGGAAGCTGGAACAGGATGTAGATGTGGATGTCCAGCAGATGCACAGTGATGTTACGGCTGTCAAAAATGCCATGAGTCAGGAGTTCCAGGAGACCCATACGGCAATCAGCAAGGAACTGGATGATACGCACAAGGCAATCAGTCAGGAACTGTCGGAAACGGAACAGCGTGTCAATGAGAATCTGGAACAGACCAGTTCGGAGTTGACCGGCAAGGTCGAACAGGCCAAGTCCGACCTGAACACCGGTCGGCAGGAACTGAAGGATGCCAAGGATACGCTGAACAAACGGATGGACAGCATTGCCGGGGGAAAGACCTCGGATGTGGAAATTCTGGATGCTCGTGTGGATGCGGACGGCAACACGCATGAGAATCTGGGTGCGCATATCCGCAGCGGCTTTGAAGAGGCACGAACCGATCAGGAAGAGGCTGTGAACCGCATTGGCCGGATGGCAGCAGTCAGCGATGCCATGCGCACGGCCAATATGGTTCATACGGTGGATTTCTGTGCCAGCAATGTCTCCGAGGAGGTCAAGGCCATGGCAACCTCGCTGGGTCATGGTGACCGGGCCGGGGTGATCATCAACGGTGCCTTGAAGGAGGGTGAGAATGATGTAAGTGTCCTGCGCTTTACGGAGCCCATGGCATTCAAAGCGGGCACGCCATACACCGTTTTCATTGATGAGACTACCCCCAAGGTGGGGTATGGAATCTACTTCTATGAGGTGGGCACGGGTAACTGCCTGCAGGTTGGCGGTATCAACCGTGGCTTTACGCCGGCCAACACGAAGATAGCAACGGCTGTGTTCGACAACGGCGGTATGTTCCGTGCAGGCATCTATTCGACCAACTGTGAATTCGAGAATCATGAACTTCACCTGTACGTTGTGGAGGGCGAGTATACTCAGAGAGATTTCTTTGGGCTTTCTACAGTTACTGATGTGTCGGGAAATGTAGCAGAAATCGCCTCTGTTCGAGATGAAGTGAGAAAAAATAATCTCATTGTCATGAAACAGGTGATCCTGAAAAATGAAGAAAATGAACCCCTTTGGACATCGACTCCAGTTGGTGCGTTGAACCTCGGTGCAACCGTGCTGAACGGACAACTGGGACCGACTGCTGGAACCTATGCAGTCCAGATTTCCAGCCCGTTTATGCTGGATAAAGAGAAGGACTATACGCTCTTCCTGCTGGATGAGCGTAAGGATCTGGAATACTCCGTCTATCTGTTGGATGAGACCACATGGAAAGATGTCATGGAAAACGGCGCGACCCGTGCATTCAATGTCATTCACAGCCCGTGTGGTTTGATTCCGGCGCATCAGACCGGTAAGCATCAGCTCCGGATCTGGGTGCAGCAGGATACGGTGTTTGACAATCGTGCGATTCAGGTCTATCTGGTGGAAGGACGTTATTCGGAGAGCGAACTCCGCACCTATCTTCCGGCAAAAGAGGCATCCGCGGCCACGAAAGGTTTGATTGGTAATCTGAACGCACTCAACCGTATCAGTGATCCGCTGCGCCGGAACAACATGATCCGCACCATCGATTTTCAGGCAAGCACCTCTGACGGACAGGTTTGTGCAACGGCTGTGAGTTCGGGGGTTGCCTCCGGTACGGTCATCAATGGAAGCCTTGGTCCCAAGCAGGGAAGAAATACCCTGTATTTCGGAGAGTCCATCTGGCTCGACAGAACAAAAAAGTATACGCTGTACGTCCGGAGCGATGAAAGTATGCCATCTTGTGAGGTCTATCTCTATGGCAATAGCAAGAGTGGCTGTATGCAGGTGGATGGCCTCAATAAGGGCTTTAGTGTTCACGGAATTATCCCGGTGACGTTTACTCCGGATGAAAGCGGTTACTATCGTCCGGGTATCTATACCAGCCAGGATTTGGATTTTCCAAACTGCGAGATGCACCTGTTTGTTCTGGAAGGAGTCTACGCCTACGACACAGTTCGTGGCCTTGTGGAGTTCAACGACCTCAACGGGAGCTTTACGAGTCTGGCCGCTGTGCATGACAATGTCCGGAGCAAGAATCTGTTCCGAACAATCAACTATGGAGACTCGAATCCGCAGACAAATGCTAAGATTCAGATGATCGCGGACAGCGATATCGATCAGGCATCCGTGAAGATCGTGGGCAATATGGGTGGTACTCTGGCTCTGAACAGCATCCGCTGCACAACCCTTGTGCCGCTGACTTCCGGGAAAACCTATACGTTGCTTGTGCGTGAGGATGAAGATTGTCCCACCCTTACGGTATTCCTCGGTGATGAAGTGACCTACGGCTCAATTCAGATCAATGGTGCAACAGTGTCCGTGAATACGAAGAACCGCCATGTGTACACCTTTACTGCTGATAAGGACTACTCCTGCCGTGCGCGTGTCGTATGCGATACGGCTACGACTTTTGAGGGGCAGAATATCCGTGTATATTTGGTGGAGGGGGCCTATACCGAGCAGCAGATGCGCTCGTGGGCAGAGTATTCTGAACTCCTGCAGGTCAAGGTGGATGCAGACCGGAGGGTCCAGATATTGTCTGACCGCGAGGATGCTCGATGGATTTCCACGCACAATGGCTTGGAAAATATCTTGACGGTGTCTGATCGAGCACGGATGAACAATATGGTGAAGACCATTGATTCGGTGGCTCGCAGCAATGCCGGCGATGTGTCGGCAACGGTAACTGCCCTCGGCGTTCTGGATGGAGCGGGTATCATTGTCAATGGCCTGATGTCCAGTGAGTTGAATGCGACCATCCTTCGCATCTCCGAGCCGATGCATCTGGAAAAGGGAAAGACCTACACAGTGCATATCGTGGACGATGACCCACCCGCGCCTTATTCCATGTTCTTCTATAGAACCACTTCCAGTGCCTGTTTGCAGCAGGGTGGTACGAACCGTGGTGTCTCTGCAATCGGCGGGCGCTTTGAACAGGTTATCCCGGATACGACAGGCGACTACCAAATGGGCATCTATGCTACCGGCGCTGTGTTCAGCAACCACCTGATCCATGCCTATATGTACGAGGGTGAGGATTGGAGTGCAGATGACTTCTACGCCTATCCCAAGAGCGATACGCTCGCAGCGGTCATTTCCGAGATGGCAGCTGTCAAGGATGATGTCCGCAAGAAGAATCTTGTGCGGATGCTCGGTAATAAGGGATTCCGGGACGGCACGGGCATTTACCGCCTGAACGCAGTGGGTATGCTTGATCCTGCCGGCCTTGTGCTGAACGGTAGCTTCGGCACGGCAAGCACCACGACCTATACCAACATCAGCGAGGTTTTCCATCTGGAGGCAGGGCAGCCCTACACCATCCTTGTCCGGGACACCGACAAGACGGTGGACTACAATATGACGCTGGTGGACAAGACTACCGGCGCGGCTGTCAGGCAGAATGGCACGGGCCTCGCATTCAATGTGCAGAAGTCGCCGTTTGGAAATTTTGTGCCGGATGCCACGCAGGATGTTCGGCTGCGCATCAACTACCGCAAGGCGATGACCGTGGAAGATCATATCCTGCACGTCTATGTGGTCGAAGGAAAGCTCAGTCAGACAGATATGCTGGCTTTTGCACAGGAGAAAGAGGAAGAACCGGAGGAGGACATCGGGTTTCCGTATGAAAGCTACAACCTGCCTCTCCTGAAACTGACCGGCTCCATGAAGGGAATCAGCAAGGCCAACAAGGTCAAGCTGTCTTACACCTATGGCGACCTGTCCGGTGGCTGTTCTCTGAAATGGCAGGGTGCGTCCAGCATTGCCTACGATAAGAAAAACTTCACAATCACCTTTGATGCGGCACAGACCATTGTGGAGAGCTGGGGTACACAGAAGAAATACTGCCTGAAAGCCAACTATGTGGACTTCAGCCATTGCCGCAATATTGTGGCGGCAAAGCTGTGGGGTCAGGCAGTGCGCTCTCGTCCGACGCGGAACGACAAGCTATATGGTCTGCCCAACGGCGGTGCCATTGACGGGTTCCCGATCATGGTGGCGATCAATGGGGAGTATCAGGGCATCTATACCTTCAATATCCCGAAAGACAAGTGGATGTTCGGCATGACCGATGGCGCAAGAGAGTGCATCCTGACCGCCGAGACCCATGCGAAGGGCACACAGTTCGCGGAGGAAGCCAAGGTGGATGCCAGTGACTTCGAGATGGAATATGTGCCGGATGAGGAGAACACCCAGTGGGTCAAGGACAGTGTGAACACGCTGATCCGCGCCGTCATGAATTTCAGCGGCACGACTGCGGCAGAGGTTGAGACTGCACTCAGCCCGTATCTGGACATCGAAAGTGCGGTGGACTACTTCATCATCACCTGCATGTTCGCACTGACGGATAACCTCGACAAGAACTATATCCTGATGACCTTTGACGGTGTGAAGTGGGCGTTCTCCGAGTATGATCTCGATACCGCTTTTGGCAACCGCTGGGATGGCAAGATCTACTACAGCCCGGATACCATCACGACTTTTAAGGGCTTTGCCAATACCCATAAGCTGATGGGTATCCTGTATAGCTGCTATAAGGATAAGCTCAAAGCGCGGTATGCCGCACTGCGGAAAAACGTCCTGAGTGAAGCCAATGTCCAGATGACAGTCGCCAACTTTCTCGTGGACATTCCGAAGGGGCTGCTGGATCAGGAGGTAGTGCTGTGGCCGAAAATCCCCGGCACGAACACCAATAATATGAGCCAGATCCTCAACTGGTATCGACTGCGCTGCATCGCTATGGATGCGGAGATGAACGCACTGTAAGGAAGGAGACAGCAATGAATAAGAACGTGATTATGGTAAAAATTTCCGGGGGGGGGTACTCCCTGACAAATGATTTCCATCCTCCTCCTGCTTGCCGAAAAAGACGCTTTGAAGCCTTTATGTAAGCAGGAAGGAGAATGAAATCATGGGTGAATTCGTAGGCGGCCGCATTGTGCCGAAGCATTGCGGCGTATGGAGCAAGAACAGCAAGTACGAGATGCTCAGTATCGTGTATCAGCCGGAGACAGGCGACAGCTATATCAGCCGCAAGTCCGTCCCGGCGGGTACTGCTTTGAACAGCGAGGAATACTGGGCAATCTGCGCGGAGTATTCGGCGCAGGTGCATCAACTGGAACTGGATGTGGATGCCGATGTTCAACAGATGCACACTGATCTTGCACAGACTAAGGCAGACATGAGCAAGGAGTTTTCCGAAACTCATGTAGCCATGAGCAAAGAACTGACGGATACGCATACGGCTATCAGTCAGGAGCTCACAGAAACGGAAAGCCGTATGCAGGAGAGCCTGCAGCAGACTACAGAAATTCTTTCCGGCAAGGTCGAACAGGCCAAAACTGATTTGAATACCGGCCGTAAGGAACTGAACGATGCTAAGACCACGCTGAATAAGCGGATGGACAGTATCGCCGGAGGCATGACCACTGACAGTGAGATTCTGGATGCCCGCGTGGACAACCAGGGCACGACCCATTCCTCACTAGGCGAAGCAATGCGCTCTGCGGAAAAGACACGCGGTCTGTGGGATGATTGGCTTACTACAATCGTGTCCCAACTTCTGGATGAGGCAACTGGTCGTGAGACAAAGGAACTGACCTTTGATTCCACGAGTCGGACCTTCATCAATCTGAACGGCACGGTGGGTACGCTGGCGAATGAAAGCGACAGTCATTGGCACACCTCGGAGATGATCCCTGTTGTGGCAGGTCATGTGTATATTATCACCGCATCAAGTGGCTGGAAGAAATACTACTATGCTTTCTATGACAGCGGCGAGAATGTTCTCGCTGGCGAAGTCGCGCCGGATAACAAGTCAGGCAAAATCGAGAATCGAATCGTAATCGCGCCGGTTGGGGCAGTCAGTATGCGTATCACCTGGATTGAAGTTTCAAATTTTATGGGTAAGGTGGAGGAAGTGACTCGTTTCCTTTTCCCGACCAATGAGATGAACGAGAAACCTGAATCCAGGATGGTTGCGGTGGAGACCGGTCTGGAAAAGGCGAAGGCCGATCTGATTGCAGCGGCAACCGGGGAGCAGAATACACTGCTTAGTGCCGCTGTTGTTGAGGGTGAGGCACTGGAGTTCACCTACACCGCAAACCGCTGCATCAATGAGAAGGCGGGTGAAGTCCATCCACTGGCATCCGAGAATACAGCGTTCCGTGTATCCGATCCGATTCCGGTTAACCCCGGTGAACTGTATGCATTTACGGTTTCCGGCGGCTGGAATAAGTATCTGTATGCTTTCTACGATGCGGACGACAAGGTGGTTGGCGGCTATCAAGAAAAGACGGATGGAGTTGCGGGTTATCGTGACCGTATTTCTCCAGTTCCGGCAACTGCCGCAACGGTGCGCATCGCATGGGTGGAGAATAACCCCTTCACAGGTGTAATCAAAAAAGTTACACGAATCAGTTATCCTTCGGCAGAACTGGTCGGCACAGCTGCGGAACAGGCAACGGAGCGAGATGGCAAAATCGCTGGTCTGGAAAGCTATCTTGCGGACAGGGTCGTTGATGGTAACTATGAGTACACGGTCGGAGGGAAGCTCAAAGTTACCGAGAACAATGGCATTGTGCTGAACCCCACCACGGGTGCAAAGGTAAAGGAGCCCTCCGGCAATACGAACTACCGAGTATCCGAACCGATTTCTGTTGAACCGTATACACCGTACTGTATCAGTGCTGCCGGAAAAGCCGGGTACGGTTTGTATGCATTTTATGATGAAAACGGTAATCGCATCGGGGGCGAAAACAACACGGGCAATACTGATCGCAAGATTGAGAATAAGGTTGTGACTTCTCCGGCACGAGCAGCTTCTATCCGGATTGCCTGCATCAACGGTATGCAGAGTTGCGGCATCCAGCCTATGACTCGTGGCTATTTTATCGGTACGAAACCTAAGTGGTATGGCCGCACATGGGTGTGCCTTGGTGACAGCTTGACGGAAAGCAATAGCCGAACCACAAAGCACTACTTCGACTATATCTCCGAAAAGACAGGCATTAAGACGGTGAATCTCGGTGTCAGTGGAACTGGTTATATGCGGCGGAAGGATATCAATCGGGCATTTTACCAGCGTGTCAGTGATATCCCGGAGGATGCCGATGTGATCACCATCTTTGGCAGCGGCAATGACCTCTCGTCGGACCAGACGCTGGGAACTGTCACGGATACTGGCACCGATACGATCTGTGGCTGCATCAACGCAACCATTGACGCCATCTACGAACGCATCCCTCTGGCTCGTCTGGGTATCGTGACGCCGACTCCGTGGGTGGGCAGTTCACCTTCCAAGCCGACCTGCGGCATGGCAAAATACGCTGAGGCAATCGTTGAGATCTGCAAGCGACGCAGCATCCCGTGCTTGGATCTGTACCACGAATCCAACCTGCGCCCCGACGATGAGAATTTCCGCAAGCTCGCATTCTCTAAGGACGGCGGCAATGGCGTGCATCCCGATGAAAAGGGGCATGAGATCATCGCTGCGTCCTTCCAGAGCTTGCTGGAACGGCTCATCCTTTAATACCCCACAGCCACACGGCTGTGTTTATATAGAACACCATTACACAAGGACGGAGCACCGTCCTATTTTTTATGCCCTGCAAAGGGCAGGAAAGGCAAGGTACAAGTATGCAGAATGTAATCGACAAGCTCCAGTTTGCTTTTGCGGCACTGGGCGGTTTTCTCGGCTGGTTTTTCGGAGGCTTTGATGGCTTCCTCTACGCACTCATCATTTTTGTGGTGACCGACTACTTCACCGGCATCCTTGCGGCGGGCATCCGCAAGGAACTGTCCAGCGAGGTGGGCTTTAAGGGCATTGCCAAGAAGGTGTGCATCTTCCTGCTGGTTGGGATTGCCAACATCATCGACACGCAGGTCCTTCAGAACGGCGCAGCGATTCGCACCGCTGTGATCTTCTTCTACCTGTCCAATGAAGGCCTGTCCATTCTGGAAAACTCTGCCGTAATCGGCATTCCCATCCCGGAGAAGCTGAAGGATATGCTGATCCAGCTGACCAACGAGAAGCATGTCCCGGAGAAAGATGACGAAAAGGGAGAGTAACTATACAACTTTTCGCCATTTCCATTGTGCTTTATGAGAGGGAAATTTGGAGAACTGGGTACCAAATGCTGAATTTCAGTAAGCATAATGAGAGAAGTTTTCTGAAAAGTACCTCCCAAAAGCCAAAAAATCGTGCGCTTTATGAAGGAGTCTATTGGGAGAGGGCGACCTCTCCTTAAATTTAGATGGAGGAACGACAATGAATGAATATCCTGCAAAGCTGAACACCGGCTATTATCGTGTTCGGACCGATTGGAACGATGACGCATCCCAGCTCGGTGCATATAAGCTGCTGGCAAATGCCAAGGCGAAGTGTGACGAGAACCCCGGCAGCTATGTTTTTGCCGAGGACGGCACCGTGATCTACCCGGCGGATGAGCCCACGACCCGGGAGGAGACCGCTGAGGAGAAGCCTGTAACGGATCTCTCGGAAGAGGACAAGCCCAGCGATGATGCACCCGGCGGTGCCGAAGAGGACTTCCCGTCCACAGAGCCACAGCCGAATGCCGTTGCTTTCGGTAAGCTGAAGACCCTGATGAACATCCGCAAGGAACCCAGCCTCGAAGCAGAGGTCGTGACTGTGTACCCGATGAACACCATCGTGGAGGTGCTGGAGGTCTGCGACAACTGGCTGAAGATCAAGTGCCCGGAGGCGGAGGACGGCATTGCCTATGTGCTGAACGAGGATAATGCCTATGTCTTTGTCGGCAGAGATGTGTACGAAGTCGTAGCAGGGGACAACCTGTGGCGCATCGCAGAGCGTAAGCTCGGCAGCGGTACCCACTACACGGACATCCGTGAGCTGAACGGCCTAACTTCCAATGCCATCCGAATCGGCATGAAGCTGCTTCTGCCCTGACCAAGAAACGAATCTACGCTATCTGGCCCGGAGAAATCCGGGCTTTTTTCTATTGGAGGAATCTTCTATGGCATACACTAACAGTCCCTTAGTGGCTTATACGAACCTTAGCCCGAACCATTCCGGCTTGCGGACACACAGCATCGACCGCATCACCCCGCACTGTGTGGTGGGGCAGTTGTCTGCGGAAAGTATCTGTGGCTGCTTCATCAGCCCGAGCCGTCAGGCAAGTTGTAACTACGGCATCGGCAAGGACGGCCGTGTGTCGCTCTGTGTCGAAGAAAAGAACCGGAGCTGGTGCTCTTCCAGTGCAGCAAACGATCAGCGGGCTATCACTATCGAGTGCGCCAGTGACCTGACCCACCCTTACGCCATGAACGGTGCCGTCTACACTTCGCTCATCAATCTCTGCACGGACATCTGCAAACGGAACGGCAAGACCAAACTGCTCTGGCTGGGTGACAAGAATAAAACTCTCAATTACGCACCCAAAGCAGACGAGATGGTCATCACCTGTCACCGGTGGTATTCAAACAAAAGCTGTCCAGGAGACTGGCTGTACAGCCGTCTCGGTGATCTGGCTGCCAAAGTGACAGCGGCTCTTGGCGCTCCTGCTGCGTCCACGGGTTTGCAGGCAGCTTCTTTGAAGGACATGGAGCCTGCAGCGGTTGTGGCAAAGGCGGCCCCGCTGTTCACGGCTAACCAGCGGCAGTCCGGCATCCTTGCCAGCGTGTCCATGGCGCAGTTCATTCTGGAATCCGGCTACGGCAAGTCCGAACTGGCACAGAATGCCAATAACTGTTTTGGCATGAAGGCATCGCTTTCCGGGAACACCTGGTCGGGTTCTGCCTGGGATGGGAATTCCGTGTATTCGATGAAAACCGGGGAGCAGAACACGGACGGCAGCTATGTGAGCATTACGGCAGACTTCCGAAAGTACAGTTCCATTGAGGACTCTATCAACGACCATTCCGCTTACCTGCTGGGGGCTATGAACGGTAGCCAAAAGCGGTACGAAGGACTGGCAGGCTGCACTGACTACAAGAAAGCCGTGCAGATCATCAAGGACGGCGGTTATGCGACGAGCCTTGACTATGTACAGAACCTTTGCCGGGTCATTGAGCAGTGGAACCTGATCCAGTATGATGTGGCGGTAGCTACTACGCCCACCACGACCCTGTATCGTGTACGGAAGAACTGGTCGGATGCTGCATCCCAGAAGGGTGCGTTCCGTGACCTCGGTAACGCAAAGGCGTGTGCGGACAAGAATCCCGGTTATTTTGTGTTCGCTGAGGATGGCAGGGTTGTCTATCCCACCGGCACTACCTTCCAGCCTTACACGGTTCGGGTGTCCACTAACTGCCTACGTATCCGCAAAGGCCCCGGCACGAACTACGGTTCCCGTGGTTTTACTGGCAAGGGTGTGTTCACCATTGTTGCGGAGGCAACAGGCATGGGCGCATCCAAGTGGGGCTTGCTGAAATCCTATGCCAGCAAGCGTAACGGCTGGATCAGCCTCGATTACGTCAAGAAGGTCTAATATCACCTTGTTGCGATGACACAAAAGCACTCACCGGCACATAGACCGGGCTGATTCAAACGCCGCACTCCGGGCTTCCCAAATCCAACCGGGAAGCCCTTTACATTTGTCGTATCTGCTGCAATCCGGACGTTCTGTCAGGCAGATAGTTTGTCGATAATATGCCGATTTATCTGGGCGACAGAACTTGCTATTCAGCCGTACATGCGGCATTATACGACTACCCCAAGGAGGATGACGCAATGGAAATTGTTGTGAAACAGAAAAGGGCGGCGGCGTATTGCCGAGTCAGTACCGGCATGGAGTGTCAGGAAGGTTCTTATGAGATTCAGAAAAGCTACTTCACAGAGCTGCTCTCCAGTAGCCCCGATGAGGAACTTGTAAAGGTCTATGCGGATGAAGGCAGCGGACGCAGTACGCAGGGCCGGCCGGAATTCCGACAGATGATCCAAGACTGCATGGATGGCAAAATCGACATTATCTATACGAAATCCATCTCCCGTTTCTCCCGAAATATGCTTGACTGTGTGACCGTGGTGCGTCAGCTGAAAGAGCTGGGCATCCCGGTCATTTTTGAAAAAGAGGACATTAACACGATGGATGGTCAGAGCGAGCTGTTCTTCCACATCCTTGCCATCATTGCCGAGGAGGAGTCCAAGAGCATCGGTGAGAATGTTCGAGCAGGCATCGCCTATCTCCATGATCAGGGCATTCCGACCGGCCGTGTGACCTACGGCTTTCGCAGGGTCAACAAGCAGGGTGAATGGAGAATTGAAGAATCCGAGGCCCGCCGTGTCCGCTATGCCTTTGACCAAGCGGCAAAAGGAGTCTGCTACGCAGATATCCGAGCTTGCTTGGATAAGATGGAGGATGAGGAAAATACCGGTGTGTCATGGTCTCAGAATCGAAATCGGCTACCCAATATGCTGAAAAATGTCGCATACATGGGGGATTACTGGACGGATTGCTACTACACGGCCTACGGCAAGAACGGCCACCGATACAGCAAGCGGAACAGGGGAGAACGCGCCCAAGTTCATCTGGAGGACCATCATGAAGGCATTGTCAGCAGAGAACAGTTCGAGCGTGTGCAGACCATGATTCAGATGGGCTTGCTCCACTCCGGACGAAAAAAATACAATGATGAACAGCAGAAGGTCCTGAACGACCCGAAGTGGCAGTAAAAAACAAATGGCAGTAAAACATACTAACTGGCAGTAAGGAGTAGAATACATGGAAATTACAGTAGAGAAGGTAGATGCTGGAGTACAGAAACTCGGCTTTCAGGCACTTAGCACCCTGAAAACAGTCCGCGTTGCAGTCTATGCCCGTGTCAGCACGGACCAGGAGATTCAGCTCCACAGCTTGGAGGAGCAGATGAAAGCCTTCCACGCTAAGATTGCCCAGCACCCTGGCTGGATGTTGGTGGATGTCTACGCCGATGAGGGCATCAGCGGAACCAGCGTGAAAAAGCGTAAAGAGTTCTTGCGGATGATGGAGGATTGCGAGGCAGGCAAGGTCGATTATATCATGGCAAAAAGTATCTCTCGATTTGCCCGCAACACGGTCGAATGTCTGTCCTATGTGCGCCATCTTCAGAGTATCGGTGTCCAGCTTTACTTTGAAAAGGAAGGACTGGATACGGCAACGTCGGTGTCCGAACTGATTCTGACGGTCATGGCGGCTTTTGCACAGGAGGAAAGCCGTTCCATCTCCGAAAACCTGAAATGGGGCATTCGCAAGCGGTTTGAAAGTGGTGAGTCGCGCTGGACCAAGACCTATGGCTATCGGAAGACCAAGGACGGTGAAATTGTCATTGAACCGGACGAAGCTGCCATTGTGCGGATGATTTTCAAAATGTACCAGTACGGCATCCCCATGACGGACATTCTGGATGAGCTGACCTTTATACAGGCTCCTTCCGCAAGGGGCAAGCAGACGTGGAACAAGACTGCCCTTAAGTATCTCCTTGAGAACGAGAAGTACATTGGTGATATGCGGCTTCAGAAATGGGTCAGTGTTGACCATATTTCCCATAGGAGTGTCCGGAACGACTCGACTGTGATTCCGGTCTACAACGTCAGGAACCACCATGTTCCTATTATCGACCGCCATACCTACCAGCAGGTACAGCGCATTATGGAACTGAAATCTCCGCATGGGGAGTACAGCCGGTATCCCTACTTCGATACAAACATTGTCTGCCCGCTGTGTGGGAAGAAGATGATTCCGAGGGTTATGAAAGTGAGCCGCCAGAAGCGCATCATTGGCTGCTTTGATGTGGACGGCTGCCGTAGGTATGCGGTCAAGGCTTACCTGGTGGATGCCGCCCTGTTGGAAGCTTACAACACTCTTGAAGTCAAGGGAAAGAAACGGACGGTTGCCATGCAGAGGATGCTGGAAATCAAGGCAGAAAGCCCGAAGCTGGACACCGTCCAGTATTACTGGCTGGATGACCTGGTGGAGCGCATTGAGTTCAAACAGGACACCATGCGGGTGTTCTGGAAATGTGGTCTGGAGAGCGAGGTTGCTTTGAATGCATCCAAGGTTGAGGAACCGACCCATGTGGCAGAGCTTTATCGGAACTCGCTGGACCGTGCGCAGCGGAGCGAGAACAAGCCGGTGAGCGTGGTGCGGGCTGATAAGAAGTCAGTGAATACGCGGGAGGCACAGCGTAATGCTGCCATGCAGACGGCAAAGAACCTCCGTGCCAAGGAGAATGGAGTAGCAGCAAATGATTATTAAAAAGGTAATGCCAAAAATCCCAGTGGCAAAGAAACGTGTGGCCGCGTATTGCCGTGTCAGCACTTTTCGCAACGAGCAGGATGAAAGCTTTGAAACTCAGCAGAAGTATTACGAGGAGCTGATCCAAAGTCATCCCGACTGGGAACTGGTTAAGGTATATGCTGACCGGCATTCTGCTACACGAGTGAAAAATCGACCGGGTTTTCAGGAAATGGCGGCGGCCGCCGAAGCCAAGAAGCTGGATATTATCATTTGCAAGAGTATTTCCCGGTTTTCTCGGAACATGGTGGATTGCCAGCAGTATGCCAAATGGTTTAGAACGCTGGGGGTTACAATCATTTTTGAGGAACAAAATATCCGCACAGATGATCCTAACTGTGATTTCGTTCTATCCATCTTGGCAGCAGTGGCACAGGATGAAAGTCATTCTATCAGTGAAAATGAAAAGGCTGCTTATGCAAGCCGATTTGCACGAGGTGAGTACAATCTCGGCAATAATCGTATTCTCGGCTACGACTGTGTGGATGGCGAACTGGTTCCCAACAAGGACGCTTGGATTGTAAAGGAAGTATTCCGCAGATTCATCGAAGGCGAGAGCTATAGGCAAATCGCTAAAGAGCTGGGAGAGCTGGGGGCTCAATCGTTGCACAGTAAAAAGGGGTTTGGAGTAGAAACTCTCCGGTACATGGTTTCAAATGAAACCTATGTGGGTGACAAGCGGTTGCAGAAGAAAGCTCCGTTGGACTACCTGACCAAGAAGCCCGATCCGAATCAGAAGGTGGAATCTAATTATCTGTGGGATGACCATGAAGCAATCATAGATCGGGAGACCTGGGATAAGGCACAAAAAATTCTGGAAAAACGAAAAGAGCTGGCAAAGGTCGGTATTCATAAAACGAACAGGGAGCATCACTTCCTCTACGGCAAAGTATTCTGTGGAGAATGTGGTGCTCCTTTTTTGCGCCGGACTTTGAAAGCTGCTGGCGGTTTCAAGACGCAAAGCACCTATAAAGCGTGGAACTGCCGAAACCGGCAAAAAGGAAAAGGCAATGAGCGATGCGGCAACCGCTTTATTAAGGAAGAAGAACTTATCGATGCAATCCTGCGAGAACTTGAGTGGCTGAACATGGATCAGGAACGGTTTGAAAAGGAAGTATCGAAGGTACTGGTATATCCAGACCATATTGAAGTTGAGAAAAACTGATACAGCCCACCGGGTCACTTTCTGGCTTTGCGAATAAGCAAAAGAAGATGGTGACCCGGTGGGTCTTTTTGTTTTGGATGGGATTGCTATGTATAGAGTTTTGCTTTATGCTGGGTGCCAGAGACACACGATTGGGAGGAACTCGTATGAAGCATGAACTTGAACAGGTACATATTGAATCCTATGGATTGACTGGGCCAGAGGTGGTAGTTGCCGCAGCAATCAAAGTTTACTTGATGAATTTGCCATGGTCCGACGCGAAAAAGAAAATGGATGCAGTGATAAGCTTGGAGAGAGGGGCAGTGACGGTCGATGGGAGAACCCTGTCTGGTTTGGTGAACGATTCGGTAGAATACGCTTTGGGAGCAGTAGGCCAGAAAACTGAGCTTGCGCCAGAATTATGGCAGACAATGGAGGCCCAGCTTAAGTCGGTGAACGGATCGGTTACAGTTCAAACAGTAGCCACAGGGCTGTTAGATTTCCTGTACGATTGCTGGACTTCAACTAAAACGTAGACCTTGGTTACATACAGCCTGCATAGACCACAGAAGCACCCTCTGGAAAAGAAGGTGCAGCGGTGGCTTATGCGGGCAATTTTTGTTTATACGCCGAGGCTGTAAAGGATGGTGCGTAATTCTTTCAAGGTACGAGTGAGAATTTCAGCTTCGAGTTTGTTGCAATCAATCAGAAGCCGATGAACTTCGGTGTCTGCTGTGGAAACGGAGTGGGTCAGACTATCGACAAGCAAGTCATCTGTAGAAACGCCGAGAGTGTTTGCAATCTCTACGATTGTTTCAAGACTTGGTCGGCAGGCAGCGGTTTCGAGCTGACTGATGTATTGACGGGAAAGATGAACCTCGTATGCAAAGTCTTCTTGCGTGAGATGAGACTGGTTCCGAAAAAACGCTATACGTTTTCCGAGCGCAGGGTAGTCTATAGGCATGGCTTTACCTCCAAACTGGCCCGCATAAGAACAAGACAATTATTGCGCCGAACAAAACACATAGCAAATTAATGCGGTAAGGATGCAACCTTCCTCCCCTTACGGTGTTGCATCCTTAGAGAATATTTTCTATCAAATGTCAAGCAGTAGTAGACATTTAGAAAAACGTGTCGTCTACTGCTTGACAGTCAACTCGCCAGTGCAGATGTATAATAAAACTGAAGAACTCTAAGGGTTATACAATGCGGGAACGGGGGATTGGGACGAGTGCAAGAAGGACTTTTGACTCTGTATAGTGAGGTCGAATCATCGCCAGTCCGCTGGCTCTGGTATCCATATATTGCAATTGGAAAAATAACCTTGCTACAGGGAGACCCCGGTGATGGCAAGTCTACAATGATGATGAATCTGATTGCTGAAATAACCACAGGAGGTGCCTTTCCTGACGGAAAACCATTGGAGCAACCACAGAGGGTTATCTACCAATGCTCAGAAGACGGGGTTGCGGATACGATAAAACCCCGTCTGGAAGAACAGGGCGCAGACTGCAGCAAAGTGGCATTTATCAATGAAGAAGTCAACAGTGGGCTGACACTCGATGATGAACGCATTAGGGATGCAATCGTTGCGTTTCGACCGAGGCTTGTTGTGATTGACCCAATTCAAGCATACCTCTCCAGTGACTCCGATTTGCAGATTGCTGGAAAAGCAAGGCGGCTGATGCAGCACCTTGGAATGTGGGCGGCTACCTATGATTGCGCCATTGTGCTGATAGGGCACTTGAACAAAAAGGAAGGCATAAAAGGCTTGTATAGAAGCCTTGGAAGCATTGACGTGGTGGCGGCTGCAAGAAGTGTGTTGCAGATCGAGCGCGATGCAGAAAACATGGATATCCGTGTCGTTCACCAGATAAAAAACAGCTTAGGACCAGATGGGTCTAAAATCAGTTTCTCGATAACAGAGGATTACGGGTTCCAATGGCTGGATTCCATATCTGAAAGCTGCGATGAAAAACAAGAAGTGCAGACTTTGGAGTATAAGACAAAAACGGAAATGGCTTGCGCTCTTTTGAAGCAGTATCTTGTAAATGGTGATATGGCATCAAAAGAAATCTATGAAAGGCTTGGAGAAGCTGGAATAAGTCGCAGAACCATAGCTGAGACAAAACATGTGCTGGGAATACAAAGCTATAGAAAAATGCGCCAGTGGTACTGGACGCTCAGGGAATAAGGTGAAACCGTGAAAGAAAACAGTGGACAAGACCGTAAGCAGAAAATCCGTGATAAATATAAAGGCACGGATGCGTCTGAAATCGAAATAATCCCTGCAAAGCCTACTGCGGATTTTATGGAGAGCGGTGGAATTCGCCGTGTGGCGGCCTATGTTCGGGTCTCAACGGATAATGACGAACAGACATCTTCTTATGAACTTCAAAAGAATTATTATACTGAGTACATTACAGGACATCCTGGATGGGAACTTGTTGGAATCTATGCAGATGAAGGTATAAGCGGAACATCTATTGCACACCGAAAAGGCATGCTCCAGATGATTGAGGATTGCAAAGCCGGGAAAATAGATTTGATCATGACCAAGTCGATTGCTCGATTTGCAAGAAACATCGTTGATTGCCTTTCTGTTATTGACCTTCTGAAAAACCTTGAACCGCCTGTAGGTGTTCAGTTTGAAGCAGACAACATTTATACGCTTGACAATAATGGACGAATGATCTTGACGATTTTGGCCTCGGTTGCTGAAGAAGAATCCCATTCAAAATCGGTCATTATGAACTGGTCGATTGAACGCCGGTTTAGGAAGGGTCTGTTTTTAACACCAGAGCTGCTTGGCTATGACCGGGACGAAGATGGTGACCTTATCGTCAATGAGGACGAAGCTGAAACTGTAAAAGCAATCTACTATCTTTACCTGAATGGTGTTTCATTTTCTGATATTGCAGAATTGCTTAAAGCCTATAAACGCAAGACAAAGCAGGGAAGTTATGAGTGGAGCGCAAGCACACTGGCCGAGATTGTTGCAAATGAACGTCATTGTGGTGACATTAGGGCGTGGAAGACATTTACCCCTAATTTTTTGACACACAAAGCCAAAAAGAACAATGGTGAAAGAACGCAGTTTAGAAGAAAAAATCATCATGAAGCCATAGTTTCTCGAACTGTATATGAAGCAGCAAATTTTCTTCGGGCATCACGTGCCTATGCGAAGAAAGCTAGGCCCTTGCCTGTACTAAGCGTTGTTGACAATGGAATCCTTCGAGGATATGTACCACTGGATAAAGACTGGACCGGATTCTCAACGGATGAATATCAAAAGGCATCTGAAAGTGTTATGAGCGAGTTGGAGGACCCGCGGCAGATTGAATATAAAGCAGGATTAGACATGCGTGGCTATGAGGTGGTTCGGTCTCAGTATTTCTCTACTACGCAAAACCCTGCGATGACAATAGCAGATGGAAAACTGAGCTTTAATACGGCCTGCCTCAAAAAATTTGAGAATGTGGAGTATGTAGAGCTGCTGTTGAATTCAGTGAACAGGTGTATTGCTGTTCGACCGTGTGATGGGAACAATCCAAATGCAATTCACTGGGGAAAGCTGCGCGAAGGGCGGTGGTGTGCGCTGTCCAAGTCGTGCCGTGGACTGGCGAAAACGCTGTTTGACATTATGGATTGGGATCAGGACCTGAAATACCGTTTCCGTGGTGACTTTATCGAGAATGATGACCAAAAGGTTATGCTGTTTCAACTGGGCGAACCTGAAATGGTAAAGACGGAGAACATCGTTCTTCCGCCCAAAGAAGCTGAGACAGATGACCGAGCTGAAATCGCGGGGAGGACAGTTAAGCAGACTATTTACATTCTGCCTCCGGAATGGGAGGACACATTTGGAAGACCGATTACCAGCATCGGAGAGATTAATCTACTGGAGCAGAGGCACTATGCGGCTGACTGGGATGTTTTGCGGCCGGCAAAGGAACTGGCCGAATACAGTACATTGACCTCAGAAGACCTTGAAGAACTTTTACATGAAGCAGAGAAAATAATAGAAGGGTGGCCTATACCAGATGAACATGGAGCTGGCGAATCAGCAGACAATGGAGATGGAGAATCCGCAGGTGTTGGAGCTGAGTGCGGAGCAGATGTCGGAGCGGGAACAGAGGAGAACGGAGATCGAGCAGACCTTTGATTATGATGGCTATCAGGTCGCCCGGAGGGAACTTTTTGCACATCTTCGAGATCCCGCCATTATAATAAGGAAAGACAGCATTACTTTCAACACAGCCTGCATTGCGGGGCTGGAGGATGTGGTTTATGTTAACATTATGTTCAACAGCGACTTAAAGCGGCTCGTGGTCAAAGGCTGCAATGAAAATGACAGGGATGCCTTGCGCTGGTGTATCGCCAAGCCGGACAAGCGTAAGAGTCGGAAAATGTCTTGTAGGCTGTTTTCAGAATTGCTTTATAAGGAAATGGGGTGGTCCGGTGACTGCCGGTATAAGATCCTCGGATTCCGAATCGAGTTCGAGGGTGAAGCTCTCTATGTGTTTGACCTTGTGGCGGCCGAGGTGTTCCACGAGCGTAAAAAGAAGCAGTCTGCTGATCAACAACCTACGACAGTGGCCGAAGAGAATACGGAAGAACAGCCTGTGAATCCTCGGAAGGGTTACTACCCAGATGACATCGCGGGTACATTTGGCATGCCTGTTGAGCAGCATCGCCAAGAGTCTGAGCTGAGGCAAATGGATGGTTTTGCCTCGGTTGGAATGCTTACGGGTATGCCCGGACAACAGCAAAATCTATAAAAATTGAATTTGAGCACCAAGGGGGTAGTCTACCCTTTTTCAGGAAGGAGGAAAAATTATGCCAGCAAAGACATGGCAGCAGAATATGCTGGGGATTACATTTCGATATGCAGACGGTCGTATCACAGTCTTCCGGAGCGCCCTTGAATCTATTGGCCGCCCGGAATTCTATCACTTCCTCTACAATCCGACCAAGCAGATGTTTGCAATACAAGCGTGTGGAATGGACGCAGAGGGGGCCAATCGTGTTCCGAAGAAAAATCAGGATGACCGATATGAGATCAAAAGCAAGAATCTTGTGCGCCTGATCTATCAGAGCTGTGGCTGGGACAGAACAAGATCCTACCGGCTGCCGGGTGTTGAGTATCCGCAGCAGAGACTCGTGAATTACGACCTGTGTCGCGCCATTCCCATTTTCGAGGGAAAGGTGGACAAGGAGAACGAAAGTGCACAGGAGCCGGTACAGGCAACTTCTGGGGCAGAGAATATTTGACTGTGCGAGTCTGAAGAAGAAACGGTTAGGCTCCGCAGGCGAAGAGAGGTGAATCAAATATGCCACAGCAGGTGAGTGATTTTATGCTCCACGACTACCTGAAAATCCAGAGACATAAAATTGGACTGACACAGCGTGAGGTGGCCGAAAAAGCGGCAATCGCAATACAGCAATATCAGAAATTTGAAAGCGGAGAAAGGAATCTGCTGAATGCCTCTTTTGTAATTGCATCTGCTGTTCTGGAGGCCCTCGATTTTGACATTGGAGCATTTTGGCAGGAGTGTGAAAAACAGCACAACCAAAGCATAGGAGTCTGGAGAAGAAACGGTTAGGCTCCACAGCCGCAGAGAAAACTGAATAGAAAATGCAGCAGCCCACCAGGTTGCTTTCCAACGAGCTGAGAGATCAGCAGGAAGGAAAGGCGACCCGGTGGGCTGTTTTTTGCTTTTCAGAGGGCAGTTGCCTCGTGTCTGAACGGGTATTTATTCCTGACTGCACCCATTTCCTCGCGTCTGAATTGGTGGAGTCCGGGGAGGGGCGGAAATCTGCCTCGTGTCCAAACGGATGTTTATTCCTGATAGCACCTCTGTTCTCGTGACTGAATACTATATATTGACACGAAGAAATGAATTAACGCTAAATATAGTGGTTTGCTCTGCGACCAGCGTTGAATCCTGTTTATGCCTGAAAGCACCGAGGGAGTTTCTGAGGGTCAAACCACGGCAATGAGTGGAGAAAACCACTAAATATCGAGCTTTTTGGCTGCTTTCTAGGGCTAATAATCGACATTCTCCAAGAATGTGTGGTCAGGAATAAACGAGGGGTTTCGATGACAATATCATCGAAATTTTCAACCCGGTCATGGAGATGCTATCAGGCATGCCCAGTAGATTTTTACAAGCTTTTCAAACGGATACCCGTTATGGCTGATAAAGCCCAGCCCAAGGAAGGGGAGAACTTCTATCATTACGATGTAGGAAACCAGCTGAATATCCAGCTGAAGCCATTGCAGGCAAACGAAGCAGGTCGCTATGGCCAGCACGGCAGCGACACCAAAGCAGGCAAGCTGACGCAGTGAAAGCCCGAGAAAGAATTTCTCGTGATATTCCGTGATTTCGAGATTGGTTTTTGTTGAGAGCATAGGTGAACTCCTCCATTAAATGGCGCTGGTGATGGCTTTGGTGAATCGTCCGCTCATAAATACGGCTACCAGCAGAATAACGGATTTGCCCAGCATGGCCCAGGCCTGCTCGGTAATGTCACCGCCACTGCCCAAGGAAGCTGTCAGGGCAGGGTAGAAGCCAATGACAAGATAGAGCACAGCCCCTTGCAGCGCCACCGCTATGTAGTTTTTCAGGAAGTTTACAGCAATACCATGTAGCTCCCGATAGCAGAGCGTGGCAATTGGCAGGGAAGCCAGGGCATTATAAACGTACAGCTCAATGAAGCGGGCCGCAACGATGGTATTGATCACAATGTTGACAAGACGCAGCATCCAGCTTACGACCATAAGATCCATGGCCACAGGCATATTACCGATGCCGCCCGGCAGTGCGTTGATTGCGTTTTCGATGTCGACCTCGGTGTTGACCTGTCCGCTGCCCACATAACCGGCTATGCCGTTTGTCAGCGTGGCCGCTACCTCAAACATCGCATTTAGAATTTCCGTGGAGTGTAGAACAGCCCAGCGGCAAAGTGTGATTTTCAGCATGACCAGCGCCACCTGCTGAATCGTAAAAGCTGTGCTGCCGCCGTTCATGGCTATGGTCTGGGTGAAATTGTACAGTTCCAAAATCATAAAAAGTGCCAGAACGGTAAGTGCAATCGGCATGACTACGCCGGAGCTGATAGAATCTGCATAGCCGGCCAGTGTGCTGTTCCAATCGGTCAGACTGCTCAGCAGACCGGAGTTCTGCCCCATAGCGTTTACGGTGGCCGAAATACCCGCCAGTTGGCTTCGTATCGTATCCTCAAAAATAGCGCATACCTTCCATCAGCTGACCGTCAGTGTGCCAAAGTAGGTGGCAACGGCAATGATCAGCACGCCGCCTGCAATCGACCATGCACCGCTGCTGATGCCGGGGCCGTTATGGTCCTTCAGGTTCGTGCCCAGCGTCACCGCGCCAAAAAGCAGCAACAGTCCACCTGCAAAATTGACAACATTCGTGATAAGAGAAGTGATTGTAGATACCATTTCCATATGAGTTTCCTTCTTTCCTTCCTTTATCAGTCGTAAAGCAAAATATATTTATAAAATTTGTACATTTCTATTGACATTCTCGGTGCAGTCAGTTATAATAATCAAGCTGATTCGAGACAGCCTGGTTGACCGGGTGTAGCGCAGTTTGGTAGCGCGCTTGAATGGGGTTCAAGAGGCCGTGAGTTCGACTCTCGCCACTCGGACCAAAGATGGCTGTCAGAAACAGCAAAAGCCGAGTCCTCACGGACTCGGCTTTTTTGTTGGTTATATATAGTCAACGCATCAACAGGGGGCCGCACATGCCGGCCCGCAGCGCGAAAGCAATCACACGTCAACGGGTTACTGCCGCAAACCTGCGGGCCGCATATATGCGGCCCCTACGACGCAGCAAAAAACAAAAAGCCGCTTACCTCAAACGAGATAAGCGGCTTTTGGCAGGGGTAGAAGGATTCGAACCCTCGGCACGCGGTTTTGGAGACCGCTGCTCTACCAACTGAGCTATGCCCCTATACTAATGATGCCCAC
>JABLTO010220576.1_pt1 | contig 31558 bp, 21 predicted proteins | sample 7160091 | NCBI WGS metagenome assembly JABLTO01 (sample SAMN14651225, study PRJNA627086) | human gut metagenome | isolation source: feces | host: Homo sapiens
AAACCGGGAGAAGATCTGGTACGGCTGGCGGCTTTACACAACGTGGAAACGATTGTGATACCCGGACCGAGCGCAGCAATTTCTGCCCTTTGCTTAAGCGGATTATCCACCTCAAGATTTAGTTTTGAAGGTTTTTTAAGTACAAATAAAAACAGCCGTATGGAGCATTTGAATCAAATCAAAAACGATTGTCATACCTTGATTTTTTATGAGGCGCCGCATAAACTTTTGACTACTCTGCAAGATCTGGAATCCTCTTTAGGCAACCGCAGAATTGCGATTGCCCGGGAGCTTACCAAAGTACATCAGGAGGTAATCCGCACCACCATTTCGGAATCTGTAACAAAATACACCGACACCACACCGAAAGGCGAGTTCGTGTTGATTATTGAAGGCGCAAAAGAACAAGAAAAAACAACATTTACATTAGAGGAAGCCATTTCCTTTGCACGCCAGTTGATTGCCGACGGTGCAAAACCCTCCGACGCCGCAAAGGAAGCCGCCAAAGAAACCGGTTGGAAAAAAGGCGATATTTATAAAGGAATTTTATAGCTTTAATGTGCTAAAAAGCGACTGTATTTTTCTTGTTTTTTATCTGTTCAACCGATTTCATCTGTATATCGGCAAATTTTAATAAAAACGCCTTGACTTTTTAGGCAAAAAAGCGTATTTTTGAAAAAGGTCATTCTGCAATTTTTGTTATTTAGGAAAGCAAAAATCAGAAACTGAATTTTAAAATCCAAAAAAAGGAATGGGATTATTATGCTGTCATTGGATAAAATCTATCATGCGTCTTTCGTGTTAAAAAATGTCATTCGACCCACCGACTTAATTCGGGCTCATCATATTAATCCCGACTGCGAAGTATATTTAAAAACCGAAAATTTACAGGTAACCGGCTCCTTTAAGGTGCGGGGCGCTTACTATAAAATATCCCAACTGAGCGAAGAAGAAAAAGCAAAAGGTGTCATCGCCTGTTCTGCCGGAAACCATGCGCAGGGAGTTGCTCTTGCAGCGACAAAGAATAATATTAAGTCTTTGATTTGCTTGCCGGACGGTGCGCCGATTTCCAAAGTAGAAGCAACAAAAGGTTACGGCGCCGACGTTTGTTTGGTAGAGGGCGTCTATGACGATGCTTATCAAAAAGCATTGCAGCTGCGGGACGAAAAAGGTTACACCTTGATTCATCCGTTTGATGATGAAAACGTCATTGCCGGACAAGGTACCATCGGCCTGGAAATTCTCGATCAGCTTCCCGATGCGGATGCCGTTGTTGTCCCTGTTGGCGGCGGAGGCTTGATTTCCGGCGTTGCATTTGCGATCAAATCTCTAAATTCAAATATCAAAGTATACGGTGTGCAAGCAAGCGGCGCTCCGAGTATGGCGGTTTCTCTGGAACATCATCAGATTGAAAAGCTGGATACCGTTGCAACTATCGCAGACGGCATCGCGGTCAAAGAGCCCGGCGAGCACACCTTCGATCTTTGTAGCAAATATGTCGACGGTATCGTTACTGTAAGCGAAGATGAAATTTCTACCGCTATTTTAACCATGATCGAACATCAAAAATTGATTGCTGAAGGTGCCGGTGCGGTTTCGGTGGCTGCGGTACTCTTTAACAAAATCCCGGTCAAAGGAAAAAAAGTCGTGTGCTTGGTATCGGGCGGTAATATTGATGTAACAATTCTGTCCAGAGTCATTAAGCGCGGTTTGCTGAAATCCGGTCGTTCTTGTTCATTAAATATTGAGTTGCTGGACAAACCGGGACAGTTAAAAGCAGTATCCCGTATTATCGCAGATCTCGGCGGAAATGTTATCTCCATTCACCATGAACGTGCAAATGAAATGTCCGACATTAACGGATGCTTTCTCCGCGTGGTATTGGAAACCCGCAATTTCGATCATATTAATCAGATTAAATCCGCGCTGACAGATGCAGGATATAAATTGGCATAATCATTCAGAGAGGAGATTTTACCATGTTAAAGAAATTACATACTTCCAATGCACCCGAGGCAATCGGGCCCTATTCCCAAGCAATTATTTATAACGATATATTATATACTTCAGGGCAAATTGCCATTAATCCGCAAACCGGTAATGTAGAATCCGATACGATTGAGGGACAAACTGAACAGGTGATGAAAAATTTAAGCGCCATTTTGAATGAAGCTGGCACTTCCTTTGAAAACGTGATCAAAACAACATGTTTCCTGAAAAACATGTCCGATTTTGCCGCATTTAACGGCATTTACGGTCAGTATTTCACCAGCAAGCCCGTGCGTTCCTGCGTTGCCGCCAAAGAGCTTCCAAAGGATGTTCTGGTCGAAGTAGAGCTCATTGCTGCAATCAACAAATAGCATAATTCGACGGACACACCAAAAATGTGTCCGCCTTTACATAATGAAAGAATTATGGTAAACTATAAAAAAGTATTTATTTCAACTCAGCCTGTCGGCTGGTTTTTCAGATGTACTATTTTATTTTGCTTTTGCTCACTCTGGTACAACGCAATATAAATAGTTAAATAAAAAAATCCGAAGTATATTTCGGGTTATTCTACAACGGATTTGTTTCTCAAATCCTGTTCCATAATAAAAAATGATGTTTTTTCAGGGGACTTTCATGAATCAAAATTTTTTTAACGATAGTAATCTTACCGAGTTTATCGGCGTCGCGCCGTTAGATACCATCGGGTTGGTTATTGCCAGCGTTGATCCGATGCTTCGAACCGAAATGAAAATTGACTCGCAATATACCGCGCTCGGATTGATCAGTTCGCGCACCGGAGCGGCAGGTCAAATTCTGGCAGTAGATGAAGCAGTCAAAGAAACCAATACCACAGTACTATCCATTGATTTGCCCCGGGATACAAAAGGATGGGGCGGTCACGGTAATTTTATTATCCTTGGCTCCAAAAATGTCTCGGATACAAAACGAGCTGTTGAATCAGCATTGGAGCATATCAAACGATATGCCGGTGAAGTCCACATTAATGATGCCGGGCATTTGGAGTTTGCCTATTCTGCCAGTGCCGGAGAAGCAATCAACAAAGCGTTTTCTGTTCCGGTAGGACAGCCGTTTGGTTTTATGGCCGGTTCCCCTGCTGCAATCGGGTTGATTATGGCGGACCGCGCAGTCAAAGCCTTTGGTATCAAGATTCTGCAATATCTGACCCCATCTAAAGGCACAAGTCATTCTAATGAGGTAATTATCGCGTTTACCGGTGACACGTCTGCTGTAAAAGATGCCGTCCTGTTAGGGAAAAAAATCGGTATGCAGCTATTGTCGGCAATGGATAAACCGCCGATTTCTCTTGGCACCCCATATATTTTAGAGTAATAACAGGTTAATGTCTTTCCTGCTCTAAAAAAACAATCATCCGCCGGTATCGCCGGCGGATGATTGTTTTTGCGTAAAATGAAATTATGTACAGTAAAATAAATCCCTATTTTAAATATAAGCTGTTCGTTTTTTTATCCATTCTGTTTTTCATTTACCGCTTTTAATCAATTTATTCTCACTGTTCTGAATCAAGTTAAATAAAGAAGACGCCATCTGAGGATAATCCCCTGAAATGCTGTCAGTTGTCATATACAATTCATCCGTATTCTTTAATGTGTCCGTTCCTTTCATGTTTTCTCCTGATACAATAACTGCCACATTTGCTTCATTCAGCGTCATTTGCGCGGCGGCTTGCGCATTCGCGACCGATTTCGGCAAGGTAAAAAGAGATTGCTGATTTTTAGGATTGGCATTATAAACAATCCGGAACATTCTGTATACGGAAAGCATCAAAAAAGATGATACTTCAGCCGTTAAAGCCTTATTTTTCACCTTTTGCAATAGGTCAAACAATATATTCAAAGAATTGGCAATCAGTTTTTTATTCAATACCGGCAAAACACTTCCGCGATACATATTATCTTTTATATTTTCATCTTCATCCGGAATATCCTCTACCGAAAGTGTTGCCCCGGTACGTTCCGGCGATCTCCCCAATAAGTAATCACAGGACACACCGTAAAAGTCGGCGGCTCGGATAACAAAATCAAGCCCGCATTCACGAATACCTTTTTCATAGTGCGACAACAGCGCCTGCGAAATATTCAATTCAGCCGCCGCAAGCTTTTGGCTGATGCCTTTTTCTTTCCTTAATAATGTTAAAATTCTTGAAAAATCGGTATTCATAGCATGTCCTCCAAAACAGTTAACGTACAGTAAATTATATCCGATTTCATACCTTTTGTAAAGCATATTTTACAGAAAAAATTTTATCAAAAATTTGTTCAATTTTATTCCAAAAAAACTTTTATTAAAAAATATTCCGAATGAATTGCAAAACAGCGCAAAACATATTATAATAGTAATTTAGAATACTCTGATTTTTCACTGCGTTGCACCGAGGTGTGCATAAACAAAATAAAATAGTACTTCTGAAAATTCAGCCGACAGGCTGATTTGAAATCAATTCTATTTTATATTTTGCATTAGTTAGGATGTGTTTTTATCAAGACTTATAAAATACATTTGATTCGGCATGGTATCACACAAGGAAATTTGGATGGCAAATATGTCGGAATTACCGACTATCCGCTTTGCAAAGACGGCATAGAAGAGCTGGAAGAATTACGGCACGAATATGAATATCCCAAGGTGCAAAAAGTCTATACCAGTCCGTTGCTGAGATGCGTTCAGACTGCGGATATCCTGTTTCCCGACATACTGACCGAACCTGTTGATGATATGAAGGAATATAATTTCGGTGCGTTTGAAGACAAGACCATGTTAGAACTGCAAAACAACCCAGATTTTCAAAAATGGCTGGTAGGCGGCATGGTAGATACTCCGGTCGGCGGAGAAGACAAACAGGAATTTTATTTGCGCCTGAAACGCGGATTTGAAAAAATTCTGGCAGATATGATGCAGTTGAAAATTTATGATGCAGCTGTTATTACTCATGGCGGCGTAATCATGGGACTTCTTGCCATGTTCGGTTATCCCAAGCGAAAACCTTTGGACTGGCGGGTAGGAAACGGAAAAGGCTACACCGCATTGATAACTCCTCAAATCTGGGCGGGAGGACAAGTGTTTGAAGTATTTGATCCGCTTCCGTACGGTTGTGCCGACGTTACCTCTTTAACCGGCTACAATATTGTCGAAATTGATAATCGGGAATAGACCGGAAAATATTTGGTCATATTGATAGTTGAATAACTATTAAAAAAGAACAGGATTTGCGTAAAACATGGATATAAGAAAATTAATAAAGAAGGACGCGTGGCTCGCCATGCGCAACAATTGGGGAAAAGCTTTTGCTATTGTTCTTATTTCTTTTTCCTTCCTGATTTTTACGGTGCTGATTGAAAAATTGCTGAGCTATATATTAGATGTTTCCTATTTTATTGACTACGCGCAAACACCGGCTTTTTATCTGGATGATATCACTAACCTTGGTCCGGCAAGCTTTGCAGTACTCTTCAGTGCTTTGATCATTCATCTGCTTATCTATTCCCCTGTTTCGCTTGGCAACAAAAAATGGTATTTAGGACTGGCGGGTGCCAATCCGTTTCCCGTTTCAGCCGTTTTCAGTTATTTTTCCGGTTTTCAAAATTTCTTTCGGGCATTCTGTCTCCGATTTCATTTACTGATCAGAAAAGCACTGTTTTGGACACTGATTAATACTCCCGCGATCATCGTTTTTGTATTGCTGTGTCTATTAAAATTTTTTGTTGCTTCGCAGGAGCTTTTTATGATACAAATGGCGTTTTCTATCATTTTTATCTGCCTGTTTGTCCTGTGTCAGCTATTGGCAATTTGTTTTTTACAAAGATATTTTTTAGCGGAATATATTTATGTGTTATATCGCTGCAAAATCAGGGACGCCATTAAAATGTCTGTTCTGATTATGAAAGGGCATCGGTCGGAAATATTTTCGGTCATCCTTTCTTTTATTCCATATTATATCGTCAATATATTGTGGCTTCCGAGTTTGGCAACCCTTCCGCATATGAATATGGTGTATGCCATTTATGCAAAGTATTTTATAGAGCGCTTTGAGCAACAGAAAAACGGCACTGCCTCTGAAACATCCGGCAATAGTGACGATACTCCGGACGGCAATACCAAACCGATTCCAAACATCAAAGAAATAAAATTTCCGTCGATGTAAAAGAAAAACAAACCATATTTTCTTCTTCCTAAGATTTAAATTGTATAACAGAAAGGACGTATTTTCCTTGCATACCATAAAAGACGCAAAAAAAGTTGTAATTAAAGTCGGAACCTCTACCCTCGCCCATAAAACCGGCATGCTGAACATCCGCCGCATTGAAAACCTTGTAAAAGTACTTGCCGATCTGCAAAATTCAGGCAGGCAAATCATTCTGGTTTCCTCCGGCGCCATCGGTGTGGGCAGCGGCAAACTGGGACTGAAAGAACGCCCGCAGGACACTCCCACTAAACAGGCATGTGCTTCTATCGGTCAATGTGAATTGATGTATGTATATGACAAGCTTTTCTCTCAATATAATCACTGTGTTTCCCAGATACTGCTTACCCGGGACATTATTGAAAACGAAAAACGTACTTCCAATGTAATAAACACGATGAATCGCTTGATTTCTCTGAATGTAATCCCGATTGTGAATGAAAATGACAGCGTATCGGTGGAAGAAATTGAATTCGGGGATAACGATACCTTGTCCGCCATTGTCAGCAAGCTTGCCGATGCAGAAGCATTGGTCATTTTAACGGACATTGACGGTCTGTATGATAAGGATCCGCGTACGCACTCGGATGCCTCGCTGATTCCGGTCGTTGAAACAATAGACGAGAAAATTGAATCATTGGCGGAAGGAAAAGGTTCTACACTTGGCACGGGCGGAATGATTACGAAAATACAGGCTGCCCGCATGGCAACACAAGCAGATATTCCGGTACATATTGTCAATGGCTCAGATCCGACCGTTTTATACGACCTGTTTGAAGGAAAACAGATCGGTACAGTCTTCCCGGTTTAATCAGAATTTACATTGGAATCAACAAAGCGCAAGATTGCATCTGTCTGATTGAATAATCTCGCTCACCCGGATTTGTGATTTCAGAATGAAATCGCAATCTGCGTTTGCATGATAGACATTGCACTACGAAAGGAAAAAGAAAGGTGGGAAATTTGCATAGCGCTGCTATGATATTCAAAGCGCTGTGTATAAACAATATGGATTACATATTATCTCTCGGTCAGAAAGCAAGAAAGGTCAAACGTGAAATTGCCACAGCTTCAGCCAACTGTAAAAATGCGGCGCTGCAAGCAATGGCTGCTGCATTGACAGAAAATACGGATCAGATCATCGCCGCAAACCGTATTGATCTGGATAACGCTGCTGCCAACGGAATGTCTGCAGCAATGCAGGATCGGCTGAGGCTGGATGATAAGCGAATTGCAACCATGGCATCAGGAGTCATGGAAATTGTAGATTTAGACGATCCTGTCGGCAGAATTGACTGCGGATTTCTTCGTCCGAATGGATTACGCATCTGCAAAACAAGAGTTCCGTTGGGCGTAATTGGCATTATCTTTGAATCCCGTCCCAATGTTACGGTAGACGCTGCGGCGCTCTGCCTGAAAGCCGGAAATGCCGTCATTCTCCGCGGAGGAAAAGAAGCATTTCATTCCAATCAATGTCTTACCGCTATTATGCGGGAGGCGATTGCAAAATCAGGATTGTCTGCCGACATCATTCAGTTGGTAGAGGACACTTCCCGGGAATCGGCAAACGCAATGATGAAGCTAAACGGTTACCTTGATGTACTGATTCCCCGGGGTGGTCAAGGATTAATTCAAGCAGTGGTAAAGAATGCCACAGTGCCGGTTATTGAAACCGGAGTAGGAAATTGCCACATTTATGTTGATGAATTCGCTGACATGGAAATGGCTGTCCGCATTGTGTTTAATGCGAAAACCAGCCGCCCATCTGTGTGCAATGCCGTAGAAAGCGTTCTGATTCATAAAAATATTGCTGAAAAATTTCTTCCGCTGATGAAAGCAAAACTGGATGAAAAAAATGTCACGTTATATGGCTGTGACAAAACTGCGGCTTTGCTCGGCAGTTCCATCTTACCGGCTGACGAGGAATTGTACGGCACGGAGTTTCTGGACTACACGATGACTGTGAAAGTGGTAGACAGCATGGAGGAAGCGATTTCTCATATTGAGCGGTTCGGCACGCAGCATTCTGAAGCAATCATAACAAACAATCTTCAAAATGCGGAGTATTTTACCGCCAACATCGATGCTGCCGCCGTTTACGTGAATGCTTCGACCCGTTTTACAGACGGCGGAGAGTTCGGTTTCGGCGCAGAAATCGGTATTTCTACACAAAAGCTGCATGCAAGAGGTCCTATGGGATTAAATGAACTGACCACGATTAAATATATTATCAACGGCAACGGACAAATCAGAGAATAATTTGAAATTTATCATTTTTCAGCGTCATAGAAAGGGATGATCATAAAACATGGAAGAAACCTTAAATACTGCTCCGGAAGCCTCCAATTCACAATCAAAGCGAAAAAAGAAGCCGGCTCGTGTGTCCCGCCGTGTTGCCGTTTTTGGTACGGTTGTGCTTGTTTTTGCGATTATCGGCGTCGTTGCTACCGCAATCGGGATTACGAAAGTAACCACCGATATTATTGAAAACAAAAGTCAAAAGGAAATGTTTAAGCGCACTGTTTTTCCTTTGGTGATTCTTGACCCGCCGGCATTTGACTCCATCGACAAATTAGATTCCCGTACCATTTTATCTGCCGGTATTTGGGATTTCATCATGTTCGAGGACAAATCCAAATATGTGAAAGACGACCTGGGAAACATGACTGTTCCCGACGTCGACATTGAAGCGCACATTACCAAAGTATTCGGAAAATCCGCTGTGATTGAGCATCAGGAGCTGACTGATTCCGAAATGCAGATATTATACGATCCGGAAGGAAAGGTTTATATGATTCCTTCTGCCGCAAGTATGATGTCCTATGTGCCGCGCATTGAAAAAGTTTCCCGCAAAGGCGATGAATACACCGTAACAGTGGGATATGTACCCTCCGGACCGGTCTGGGAGGGCGATATTAACGGTCAGAAATATGAACCGGATGCTGATAAATTCTTAAATTATATCTTAAAGAAGAATGGCAAGGACAGCTATATCATTACTGCTGTAAAGGATTTGCCGGTTGATAACAGTTCCAGCAATAAGACCGAATCGGAGGATACTTCTTCTGCTGTATCAGACGCTTCGGCTTTACCGGAATCATCGGAAGCAATTTCAAGTGCTCCGGCAGTTTCTTCCGATATTTCTTCAAAATAATCGTAATGGAATAACGCCGACGCCCTGACTGCAAGAAAACATCTTGTTCGGGGCGTTTATTGCTACCAATAGAAAGGAATCAGAAATTGGAACACGAATTTCCCTATTCCGACAATTACAAACGATATTACACTTTAAATTACTATTTTCGGCAGAAGTTTCACTCCAAAGTTTTTAAAGTATCCTTAAACGCCGGATTCACCTGTCCGAACCGTGACGGCACCAAAGGCTTCGGCGGATGCTCCTATTGCTCAGCCGCAGGCAGCGGTGAATTTGCCGGAAATCCGGCTGACGATATTATTTGCCAATTCAACACCGTTCGGGACGCCTTGCTCAAAAAATGGCCGGATGCCTGCTATATTCCGTATTTTCAGGCATTCACCAACACCTATGCGCCTGTTTCGGTGTTAAAAGAACGGTTTGAGCCGGTATTGCATCAGGAGAATGTCGTCGGTTTAAGTCTTGCCACCCGCGCTGATTGTCTGGAAGATGACGTGGTAGACTATCTTTCGGAGCTAAATCAGCGAACCTGTCTGAATGTGGAATTAGGTTTGCAAACGATTCACGATATCACCGCTGTAAAAATCAACCGTCAGCACAGTTATGCGGAATTTTTAGATGGATTTGAACGTCTGAAAGCCCGCAATATTCCTACATGTGTCCATCTGATTAACGGATTGCCCGGTGAAAACAGAGATATGATGCGGCAAACCGCAAAAGAGGTCGGCAGGCTAAAACCGCACAGCGTCAAAATCCATCTTCTGCACGTTTTGGACGATACGCCGATCGCAGAGGATTACAAACAAGGAAAATTTGATGTTCTTTCTTTACCCGAATATGTATCCATTGTCTGCGATCAATTAGAGCTACTGCCAGCCAATACCGTTATTCAACGGATTACCGGAGACGGCGACCGGGAAAAGCTGATTGCTCCTCTTTGGAGTCTGAAAAAGCTGGTGGTTATGAATGAAATCGATAAAGAACTGAAACGCCGCAATTCCTTTCAGGGAAAATATGCGAAATAATAATATCTGCCGAACAACCCTTTTATTTGTTCGGCAGATATTATTATTTACTGTTATCTTGACGCAAAAACCCGTTAATTCCCGAAAAAGTCATAATGCTTACCGTTTTAGACAGTTCTTCAATTGATTCTACCCTGTCTGAATTAAACCAGCTCTGATAAACCGACAACATTCCGGAAATCATATAGTTAACGACAATGTCCAATTGTGGTTCTTCTATCTCTGTCTGACTCAAGAATGACGCCTTCATCCTATCCTTGAGGGCAACATACAGCTTTTGCATCAAATTAGCATTATGATTCATTTTCATCAAGCGGCTGTAAAAATCAAAGTCCTGATTAATGACACCGGTTAGTTTTTCAAAAATTCCATATGGATTTTTCATTTCCTGTTTGAAATCAATGTTGCTTAATACATTATCAAACGCCAATACCAACTCATTTTCAATTTCGTTTACAATATCATAAACGCTGTTATAATAATTATAAAATGTTTTTCGATTAACGTCGGCAGTTTCCGCGATATCTTTGACCGTTATTTCCGAAATTTCTTTTTCCGACATCAACTCCGCAAAAGCGTTCTTGATTGCTTTTTTGGTTCTTGCGACTCGGCGGTCCGGTTTATGCGCTGTGTTCTCCATTAATTATCCCTCTTTAAAAATGTAACAAGTGTGGCATTTTACCCATTTTACGAGTAGAATGTCCATTGACGTTCTTCCACTACTGTATTATAATATACACATGTGGTAAAAGTCAAGAAAAAACTCTAGTATTGTGAATATAATAAAAATACGCCTGATTTTAGCATATAACACGGACTGAAAATAAATTTGAAAGGAATCTCCACAAAAATGAAAACGCTTATTTTGTCTTGTCACACCGGCGAAGGACATAACAGCGCAGCTGACGCCATTTACGAAGAGCTGATGAGCCGGGATGAAGACTGTAAAGTAGTAGACGCCTTAACTTTCAGCGGAAAAAAGCCTAATGAAATTGTTACCTCCTCCTACAATTCCCTAATCGTAAAAGCGCCTAATGTATTCGGCTGGATATACAAAGCAGGAGATTTATACCGTTCCACCAGACTGACTTCACCGGTTTATTATGCCAATACCCTGTATGCAAAAAATTTATTAGAATATGTTAATGAAAATCAGTTTGATTCCATCATCTGCACCCATCTTTTTCCGATGGAAGCACTGACTTATTTAAAAAGGAAACATGAATTGCAGGCAAAATGCTACGGAGTTTTAACCGATTATACCTGTATTCCCTTTTTTGAGGAAACTGACTTAGACTGCTATTTTCTTCCCCATCGAGATTTGATACCCGAATGTACAGAAAAAGGGATGAGAAAAGACCGACTGATTGCCGCCGGAATTCCGGTACACAAAAAATTTTCCGAACAAATACAGAAGAAACAAGCGAGAAATCATTTGGTGATACCTTCAGATAAAAAGATGTATCTCATTATGACGGGTGGAATGGGATGCGGAAACATCCTTGAATTATGTAACGGACTATTGAAAAATCCGGACAAAAACATTATCATCTATGTACTATGCGGCAGAAATGATTCACTGAAACAGAAAATCGATCAGCTGCACCAAACTGATGCAAGAGTGCAAGCGGTTGTTTTTACCAAAGAAGTATCTATCTACATGAAAGCTGCCGACGTACTGCTTTCAAAATCGGGAGGAATATCCAGCACAGAGGCTGCTGTGACCAATATTCCTTTAATCCATATCATGCCGATTCCGGGCTGCGAAACGAAAAACGCCGCTTTTTTCTCAGAAAAAGGAATGTCTTTATATGCCAAAACAACGGAACAAGCCGCAGAATTTGCCGATTCTTTAATCAACAACCCAAATAAAGCAGAAAGGATATGCGATATGCAAAGACAACAAATCAATCCCAATGCCGCAAGGGATATTGCCGCATATGTTTTAAGCCAATGAGATTTACTCCTTGGTTCATCTGGACGGTGCTGATACTGGGAGGATATTTATGCGGCGGTATTCTTTTCAGTCTACATATTCCTAAATTACTACGAGGTATCGATATTTGTCAGGTAAGTGATGACCACAATCCGGGGGCGGCAAATGTCTTTACCCATGCAGGCTGGGAAATTGGCATCATATGCTTACTGCTTGACTTACTCAAAGGCTTCTTACCGGTTTATGCGGCTGTCAAAACAGTAGATACAAACAGTTTTTTATTTTCTCTTGTCATGGTTGCTCCCGTTTTAGGCCACGCTACCGCACCGTTTTACAAACAGTCCGGAGGAAAATGTATTGCCACCTCTTTTGGAGTTTTGACTGCGCTCTTCCCATTGACATGGATTATGCTGATTTTAGCCGGATTCTACATACTGTTTTCTACTTTAATCAAAATTCGTCCAAATCGTATCAGAAGTATCGTAACATATGCTTTGTTTGCAATTGCAGCCATCATTGTCACAATATTTAATCATATGTACGCCATCGGATTGGGCTGTGTATTTGTATCGGGCGTTGCAATTGTTAAACACTCAAATAAACCGGAGCGGATTTCACAGCAAATGCCTGACCAAGTGTTGCTGAACAAATAACACCTATTGTTTGCTAAACAAAACGACTCGCGCGGTGATAAGCCTTGCGAGTCGTTTTGTTGTATTTTTTACAGTTGTACGTTTTCCAGATACTTTAATTCTTCCAAAGCAGGTGCTGTGGAAAAGCAGATTTGCTCCGTTCCGGGCATGGAGGACAGCCGATCCAGCACCTCAGCCTCGGAAATTTTACCGTAACGATACGGAGATATAATATCTTGGATCTCCGCAGTGACAGCATTGCCAAATACGACATCATAATGATGCACAAAATGAATATCGGTATAGCAACGGAAAATAAAATCCAGCCATTGCTTACTATATCCCTCCAGGCGAATCGTGCGAAAGTCGGTCATTATCTTGTCGGTATCGAGCTCATATACATTCAGTGTTGGTTTGGGATTATCATAGATAAACCCTTTCCCGGCTGCACGTTTTGCATTTTTGACAGCCATTTCTCTATTTGGAGTTACATAAAAGCCGATTCCAAATTCCCGACCGATTTCGGAAAGCATAATTTGGGGCTTTTGAATCATTTTAGAAGTTCCATGATATACTTTCATTTTATTTGCCATCCCTTATAAAGTTTGCTTATTTCATTTCTTCTAACTCTTTAATCTTATCTCTTAAATAAGCTGCATGTTCAAATTCCAGCAACTTAGCCGCCGCTTTCATCTCGGTCTTCAGCTTTCCGATGAGTTCCATTCGTTCCTGACGGCTTAGCTTTTTCACCGGATTTCCGTCTTTGTCAACATTATGGCTGGAAATTTCAATAATATCACGAACCTCTTTTTTGATCGACTGCGGTTTTATTCCGTGCTTTTCGTTGTATTTCATCTGAATTTCCCGACGACGCAAAGTTTCGGAAATCGCACGCTCCATAGAACCGGTGACCTGATCCGCATACATAATAACTTTTCCTTGTTCATTACGGGCGGCACGTCCGATTGTTTGTATTAATGAAGTTTCTGAACGCAAAAACCCTTCTTTATCTGCATCTAAAATGCAAACAAGAGAGACCTCGGGAATATCCAATCCTTCCCGCAACAAGTTAATACCAACTAAAACATCAAATTCACCAAGCCGCAGATCTCGGATAATTTCCATTCGCTCGATGGTATCAATATCATGATGCATATAACGGACTTTTACATCCATCTTTTTCAAAAAATCGGTCAGATCTTCCGCCATTTTTTTGGTCAGCGTTGTAACCAGCACCCGCTCCCCTTTTTCGGTACGCTGATTAATTTCAGACAGCAAATCTTCAATCTGCCCGTCTACCGGCTTTACTTCAATCTCCGGATCAAGCAATCCTGTCGGCCGTATAATCTGTTCCGCAATCACCTTGCTGTTTTTTCGCTCAAATTCAGCAGGAGTCGCACTAACATAAATGACCTGATTGATTCGGTTGTAAAACTCATCAAAATTCAGCGGACGATTGTCATAAGCCGAAGGCAAACGAAATCCGTAATCCACCAATGTTTTTTTGCGGGCATAGTCGCCGAAATACATCCCTCTGACCTGTGGTACCGTAACATGGGACTCGTCAATCATCAGCAAATAATCATCCGGAAAGTGATCAAGCAAAGTGTACGGTGTGCTGCCGGGGGCTCGTCCTGACAAAATCCGGGAATAGTTTTCAATCCCCTTGCAAAACCCGACCTCAGACAGCATCTCAATATCATACTGTGTCCGCTGCTTAATACGTTGTGCCTCCAAAAGCATATCGTTATCCATAAAATATTTCACACGATCTTCTAATTCCTGCTCAATCACCTCGATCGCATCATGGAGCTTTTCAGGCGGCACAATATAATGAGACGCCGGATAGATGGCAACATGCTGTACAACCGCTTTCACCTCTCCGGTCAAAGGGGTAATCTCGCTGATCCGGTCGATTTCATCACCGAAAAATTCCACCCGAATTGCCGTATCCCCCGAATATGCCGGAAAAATTTCGACCACGTCGCCTCGAACACGAAATTTATTTCTTATGAAGTTTATATCATTTCTTTCGTATTGTATGCCTACCAGTCTTTTCAACAGATGATCTCGTTCCATCTGTCCGCCTGCACGCAGTGAGATGACCATATTTCGATAATCAATTGGACTTCCTAAACTGTAAATACAGGAAACGCTGGATACAATAATTACATCTCGGCGCTCCGACAAAGCAGATGTCGCTGAATGCCGCAATTTATCGATCTCATCATTAATAGAGCTGTCTTTTTCAATATAAGTGTCAGTATTCGGAATATATGCTTCCGGCTGATAGTAATCATAGTAGGAAACAAAGTATTCCACCGCATTTTCCGGAAAAAACTCTTTAAATTCGCTGCAAAGCTGCGCTGCAAGGGTTTTGTTGTGAGCTAAAACAAGTGTCGGACGATTCACATTTGCAATAATGTTTGCCATCGTAAATGTCTTTCCCGAGCCAGTCACACCAAGCAAAGTCTGTTCCTTATATCCTTTATTGGTACCGTCTATCAGCTTTGCGATTGCATCCGGCTGATCACCGGTCGGCTTATATTTTGATACTAAGTTGAAACGATCCGTAATCGTTCACCTCAATTCTGAAAAATCACTTCAGCTTCCATCAGCCGATGATTTACAAATTCTATAATTCAAACGTTGTCAAAAGGCATTATTTATTATATCATATTATGATTAAAAAATAAAGGAGCTGCAATATGATTTCTTCTAAAATCACATCGCAGTTCCTCTCCCACAAGACCTTACTGAAAAGGTCCGTATATCAAACGCCATTGCGATACTGTTCAGGTATCTGATTATCCCCATCCCATCCTTACTGCTGACATACCAGGAACACATGAGTGCCTGCCTGGAAAACCGCTCTGCTCTCTCCGGTAGAAGCGAGTTTCATTCCTTTCGGAAGTACAAGTTCTCCGGTACAGTTTGTCGGCACGGTGAGCTCTATCCGGATTTTGTCGTCATTTCGTTTCCAACTGCTTTGCACCTTGCCATATGGTGACAGATGTTCTGCACTCGCATGTTCCAGCATGCTGACAAACTGCGGTTTAAATATGGTGTTTTTAAAGCCCGGCTGACTTTCGTCTGCAAAAATTCCTGTTATTCCTTTATAAAAGCATGCACTAATGTCACCATACATATGGTGGTTTTGGGAGTTTCTGCCCTCCCAATCTTCCCAAAGTGTTGTTGCCCCTTGAGATACCATATATGCCCAGCTCGGATAGGTCGGATTGGTTGCCGCTTTCAGCATAAGTTCTGCTTCTCCTGATTCTATCAGCGCATTGCAGACGTATTTTGCTCCGAGGATTCCAACATCAAAATGGTCGCCCATAGCGTGAATTTCCTTCATTAGCTCGTCAACAAACAATTGCTTTTCCTCCTCGTTGACAAGACCAAAATAAAGCATGCATCCCAGTGAAGTTTGACATTTGGTACAATTCAGCTCCAGTTCGGTATCGGCGCGCTTAATAAAATGATTGCGAAAACAATCCCTGATCTCTGCCGCTTTTTCAGCATAGCACGCTGCTTCCTTAGCAAATCCCAGCACTGCAGCAATTTTCGAGGCGATCAGTACATCATGATAATAATATCCTGTATCAGTTACAGCAACTTCGCACTGCTTATGCCACGAATCATAGGGAGCACACCAATCCCCCAATCCAAATTCACATATGTTGTCTGTTGCCATTGTCTCACAAAAAGCAATATACTTTTTTAAGCATGGGTACATTTTTTGGAGCACACGGGTATCGCCGCAATAAAGATACATTTGATAAGGAATAACAGCGCATACACTGTCCCATGCCGGGCCATTGCAACCGTTGAACCCCCAGCCCGCAGACGGAATAATGCCCGGAAGCTGCCCCGTTTTTCTCTGCGCACGGACTACATCATCCATCCATCTATTATATGCAGCAGCACCGTTAAAATTATAAAGCAACTGTTCCGCTGATAGCTGTGCATCGCCCGTCCACCCGTTTTTCTCGCGATGCGGACAATCGGTAGGCATATTATGAAAATTGGTACGGGTTGCACGACATGTGATTTCCTGTATTTGATTAATCCTATCATCTGAACAAGTGAAATCGCCTGCTTTTTCTAAATCCGTTCTCACCTCTTGAATCTTAACAGTGAAGTCTGCAGGAATGCCTGTCTCGCATTTTACCAATATATATCTAAAGCCATGATATTTAAATATCGGATGCCATTTCTCAATGCCGCATCCTTTTGCTGTATAGTAATCTGTCTGAAAATGGTCTTTTTCAGACTTTTTTAGACAATTATATATTCCACGCATATGTTCCAGGTTTTCATCAAAATCTTCGCTGTATCGAAGCATGACGGTTGTGCCTTTCACTGCCGTCATTGATATTTCTGCCCAGCCTGTTGTATTAAACCCGACGTCAACCATCCATGTAGTATCCGATATTTTCTGAATTTTTTTCGGCAGATACTCGTCAACGACTCGTATTGGTGTTGTATACTGCCCAATCAGTTCGCCGCCCGGTGCTCTTGTAATGGCGACGGCTTTCCACTCAGAATCATCATAATTCGGCATCGTCCAATCGCCCAGTTCAAGCCTTGCATCATATCGATCAAGCGAGCGGACGTCATTTGCAAGAATAGGGCCTTTGGTGCCTTTAAAGGATTGATCTGAAACAATTTCTTCCCTTGTTCCGTCTTCATATTTTATGGAAAGTATGAGAATACATTTGGAATGATCACGCCATGCCGCATTTACGAAATTCCATACGTCATCGGTATCGGCATTATAAAATCCGTCGCCCAAAACAACGCTGATCGCGTTATTTCCCTGCACAATATTTGTCACCTTATGTGTGCGATACATTACGGCTTTGTCGTACTCAGTAAATGCCGGGTCGAGAACGGTATCTTTTACAGATTTCCCGTTTATATAGCACTCATAATATCCAAGTCCTGAAACATACAGTGTTGCATCGAAAACTGGTTTACTGACGGAAAATTCACGCCGCATATATGGAGCTGTTGTATGGGAGCCTGTTTTATTTCCTACCATAATTCCTTGAGGATCTGCCGTGATCCACTTTGCTTCCCATTGAAATGGCTGCATCAGCCCTGTTTCAAAATATGCTTGTTGGCTTTCTGAACACTCCCCATGGTTATTCCATGCCAAAACCCGCCAGAAATAGCGAGTCTGCGGTTTTAAAGACTTTCCATCGTATTTAATAAGGAGCTGTTTGTCTTTTGGTACACGGCCACTGTTCCACATAATCATTGTTCCGTCATCAACAATGATTTGATAAGCCGTCAATTTTTCATCTGAGCCATTGTCAACCAGCTTATATGAAAAATAAGGGACGTCATCCATTCCGATTGGATTTTTCATATGATTACAGGTTAGATCGGTTATTTGAAATGCCATATAAACGCTCCATTTCCTATAGGACTTTAGCCAGTTTTCAAGCTGTCCTTTTTAATCTTTCGTTTTGAGATACAGTATTAAGTAATCTTTATCGGACATCTGTGTCACAGTACAATCATGCTTCTGCTCCACTGTAATGTCACATCCGTTTCCTTCGACAGACAGTACAAACTCAAAATTGCTAATCTTTTTTACCTGTACCTTAACTGTTATTCCGTTATTGTACACCACCGTTTCAAAGACACAAAATCCCTTTAACTGTGGTGTAAAAGACAATCTGTTTCCATTAACGTTGTTACATTTCAAACCGAGAATCCCTTCATAAAGGCAAACAAGCGGTGCGGATGGGATATGACTCCATTCTGAAGTACTATCGGGAAACGCAGTCCAATATTCCTGGTAAGTATTGTTTTTCCATACAGATGGCATATTTCCCCATACAGAAAAAAGTTCCTCCACAAAAGGTTCCAAATCTCCTACCTTTGCCAGTGCCCACATTCTCCATACCGCATTTGCAGGGTAAGATCGCTTCATTGCCGGATTCTCACCTCGCAACATCTGTACCGATTTTTTGATGTCACCCTGTTTACAATAGCCATATATTGCAGCCATAGCAAGAGTACGGTCAGCAACAACCAAATCTTTCCGATTGGATACATAAGGCAAATTATCATAAAAAACCCGATCGACTTCACACCAATATTTATCAGTAACCAAACCAACAATATTCTTGGCAAAAGCTGCAATATCCGCTATATATTGCTCATCATACACAAATGCTCTGCACAAAGGAATATAAGCATTTTCCAGCATGCCTGCCAGATAAAGATTAATCGCACACTCTTTGATTTTATGATCCGTCCAGCTATATGCATCATGATCCAGCCAAACAAATCCGTTATTCCGGTTATCTGTCGGAAACAATCCGTCTCCGCAGGTTTCCATAAGAGAATGCACCAATTTTTCGAAAGCCTTCATCGGTGCACGAAGACACTCCAGGTTGCCGCTGCTCAAATAGTATTTATAGCAGTCAAATACAAACTGGATCGAATGGTCTACAATATTTCCCCAGAAGGTAAGACCGATTTGACGATGTGTCAGCCGTTTTACTCTATCCACTCCCGGCCAACTGTCCATGAACAAGCCCTCATCGGTCATGCCTGTCATATAAGTTTGAATAAACCGTTCACACAGAAGCTTGTCACCCAATGCATACCGCATTGCAATATGAATATGTGAAACATCCCCTGAGTACTGCTGTCGTTCTCTCCCCATCCCGTCTACAATTGTTTCCTGAGCAGCATTGTAAATGGTGTTTATCCCCGCTTCAAAAATCCTTTGTATCGTTGCGTTCTCGGCATGAAATACGCAAGGTTGAAAGGGATGAATTCTTCTCCTTACACCAACTTTTTTTATAATCACATTACCACCGGATGGATGGAAGAGATGAAGCTGAAGCCACTTGAGAGACTCAAAGTCAAAAGCTTCAAAACAGTTTTCTCCCGCATGACAAATGTATCGGCTCCAGCAATAATGCCCGCTATCCAATAAAAAATTGCTTCCGGGAGTATGTCCCTCCTGGGTAATTAGTTCAACTGATGTTCCTTCGGGGGCTTCCAAAACAAAGAAAGGAAATCCGACAACCTGTTCTTTCAATTCATATGTCAAAAAGCTACCCGTATTTGTGTTCTTTTCCATTTCAAAGGAAATCTGTGTATCATGTTCGGTGTATTTCAGTCCCGATACGGCAGAATAAGTGTTTGGCTCCCGAAACAGAAACCAATAGTCCTTGTCCTTATACCAATGAATCTTACCACTCTCGACAAGAGATAAATCATCATAAAGGTACTCATGCAGCATCGGAATATCCCGCTTAAACAACGCGGCATCTTGAGCCGTTACATCGTATCCGTCATTAGCATAATCAGCATACTTGGTACAAACAGAGGGTTGATCTCCGTCTCCAATTTCCATGGCATAGGACCAATGATCGTCCGGCAGATACTCTGCTTCATTCCATCCGTCAATTTGTTTTCTGCCATCGCAAATTTCTTGTAAAGACCGCAGATACCAGCGTTGAAACTCACCCGGACGATGAGACCAATCAATAGCACACCGACAGGCAGTGTCAGAATCAACGCAGATTGTTTCACCGTTTTTCAGCTTGATACGCAACCGAAATAAAAGTCCCGGCGTTCCCGCTACCCAGGTACCTTCTCCGAATCCATAATACAGAACCCGAAACGCCAACACATTTTTTCCTGTTTTCAAATAAGCCGCTAAACTCATAGGATCTGCTTCCATATAACGTGGATCAGAAGGCGCAGGTCCCCATTGTACCCGTTCCCCGTTTACATAAAGGCAATATCGGCTGTCGGCGGCGACATATCCATCTGCCGACAGCACTTCAGCATTTAACTCAAATTCTTTTCGAAATAAAACAAAAGTATTGCTCAGCGTTCGGACAGATGGATACCAGATCCACTTAGCCGGAGATAAATCTAATTTGGTACGATAAGTGCTATCGAAAATCATGGTAACCACTACTTGACACAATGCGTGCACAAAAGCGATGACAACGTATCTTTTATGCCTCGTATCATTCCTTTCTGCGTATCTGAATAGATTTTATTCTATTCGGTTACAATGCGGTATGTACCGATTTGCCATGGTGCAAGCCGAATATCGACATAAGAATCAGATTGCTCGTTGCGTATTTTCAGTTGTGTAACATCATCCTCAGACAACATTGCTTCAAAAATACTTTTTGTGCTCACAGGTAACCGCAATTTTCCACAAGCCTGTTTGTCACTGAGATTATATAACCTCAACACCGCTCCGTTTTCATTTTCAGCCGGTTTTAAAGTGCTGAAACAGATTGCTTCGTCTCCGAAAAACTCATAAAAGCTTTTGCCTTCTGCCTTTTGTTCTCCGTTGCACAATACTGCCCTGTAAAATGGTTCTGCCGCAAGTCGGTCGGACAATGTCTGCAGATAGCCCATAGTAGTTTCTTTTACCATCGGTGCAATGGCAAAACGATACTGATGCGTTCCTAAAAGCTGACCATCACAGTTGGTATCACTGCGATGTACATGCATAAAGCTCCGCAAAAGAGTAATGCCGATGGTACTGTCTGCATCATCGTATACCGCACATTCATGCAAGCCTCCTCCGCTGACAAAAGCGAGTCCGCTGCCATCCTTTTCATCCTGTTTAAAGACAATTCCGGATGTTGTTTTTTCCGCCATATCCGGCTGTTGATAATCTTGTTTCGATACATCCAAGCCTATTTCCCGCTTATTAAAGCCAAAACAAGCCGAGGAAAAATAATATTTTCCGCCTGTATGAGTTGGTATCATCAATTTTAACCGATGGTCCTTTACGGCGTTGTCCAGTTCTAATGCAACATCTAAGTAGGGCTGTCCTGCTTTGATGGTGATGTCCGCAACGAAACGAACCTCTTTGGTTTCCCGACTTCTATGCGGACCAAAACAAAAATCGCCACCTTGTTCTATCTCTTTTGGCAGCAACATATGGGTTGTAACGCGGAAGGTGCAAAGTGCCGGTCCGTCTGCAATTTGTTCAATGGTATGTACTGCGCCGCGACTGCTGACAGAGCGATTTCCAACCGGTGCAGAGTAGTTCCAACCATCTCCGATATCTCCATCATCCAGATACCACAACATGCCGGAATAGACTTTTCCGCTTCGCTTATCTGTCACTTCTAGGGTTCCGTTATCATTTAATGAAAGCGTTAGAAATTCATTCTCGGCAGTATGAGCAGAGGTTGCCAGTCCGTACAGATATCGGGTTGCAATGTTTTTTTTCGGCACATATGCTGCACGGAACACCGTTGTTCCACCTGCGTTCAAAGTTGCGCGGAATGCCACCCGATAGATGTCACATTCATTATATTGATCCTCATGAATATGCCGGATGCAATTTTTTTGGATATCCAATAACTGATAAGGAATTTCCTGCCCTCCCTCATCCAAAATACGAAAAGCATTTTTCAACTGATAATAATTTGGCTCTTCACAGAAATGATAAGGGTAATCCTTTTTAAACGGAATTTCCAACGTCAAAACCGTGTCAACAGGTCTCGGATCGGGATGATACACCTGTATGATGCAACACTCACCTTGTTTGTCTTGCTGCACCGTTTTTAAAAATCCATCCGCTACATCCGCTGCTATTTCATATCCAAGCTGCATCACTTGATCATAACGATAGTGCATATCACGATGCACCTGATCCAAAGAGCATCCGCAAATAGAATCATGTGGATGATTCAGCAGCAGATAAATGTTCGCCAACTGACGGAATCCCGTATAAATGTGTTTTCCGTTCCATTCCGAAAGCACTGCTAACGGCTCAGCAATCCGTTCTAAAAAGGCTTGGCACTGATCGTTCTTTGACTTTATGTCATATCTCGAAGAAGCAGTATTGATAATAGTGCGCTGTGCCATTTTATCTGAGATAATAAGCTCTGCAAGCTCGCCTTGCTTGACCGGCAACTGTTCCCGATAAGCTGCAACCTCTTTCGCCATGTCAGCCGCATCCCCGATAACAACCTCGCTATCCGGAAATAGCTGCTCGATTCGCTGTTTCCATTCTACAAGTGACAGATGCAGCGGCATATGATCAAGAGCATCAATCAACAACACTACCGGCACATCACTTCGTGCAGCTTCATATTCTACACAGGCTTTTAGTTCCTGCATTTTTTCTTCTTCCGGCTTTTCTTCAAGAGGAATGACAACCCTGCTGGTAAAATTACCGTATATCATGAAATCAGGTAACTTAAATGTAATACACTCACTGGAATCGAGAGCCTTCCATCTGAAATGGGAAGGGCACGTTTCCTCATTGGTTCCTCGTCCCAAGAGTGCTCCTTTCACGCCAAAGCCCTGAAAAATTTGAGGTAATTGCGGTGTATGGCTGAAAATATCACATATATATCCGTATTTCCACGGTTCCACCCCAAAACTCCTGGAAACCTGTTCTCCTTTTTTCAGGTTTTTAATCAAACTTTCACCCGAAACAAGCACCTCGTCCGGCATACAATACCATGGTCCGATTAAAATTCTACCCTTTTGAATTAAGTTTTGAAGTCTTGACCTCATTTCGGGACGAATCTTCAGGTAATCCTCTAACACTACAGTTTGTCCGTCCATTGTAAAGACACTAAAATCCGGATTCTGTTCCAGTTTCTCAATAATATCGTCGACAATCTTCACAAGCTTGTAACGAAACCCCTGAAACGGTCGATACCACTCTCTGTCCCAATGCGTGCCGCTCATGATATAAATTTTTAATTTTCGGGTTGTCATATTAATTAGTTCCTTCCATTATAATCAACTAAATTGAAAAAAGATTTAGGGTTGACGGGACTATCTGCTGTCTATCAATACAGATGGACTCCAGCCAATGAAGAAAACATCTAAGATAAGCAGTAAATGAGTCAAAGATAAATTGGTTTTAGGGTTAATTGACTATATTTTAAAAAACAAACAAGGGCGCCGGCGGCAAAATATGCCGCCGGATCTCGCCCTGATTTTTTTATAATACCAACTGAAATAGAAAGGTATCTGTGGTTTTCTTTAAACAATATCTTTGCCCATGGTTTCTAAATACTAAGATATCGCAAATGCCCGTTGATTTCTTCCGTTATATTTCCATGGACAATAATCAACCGTAATCGTTTGTCCGACTTTTAAGCCAATATTTCCTATGGTGGTTAACTTAGGCAAATCTCCTGTCCGCCCGGAAAATGACAGTTTACAATCTCCGCCTATCTCAAAAGTATGAAGGACATTATCACTGTCTTTTACCGTAACAGTAGCATTCGCAGTAGTGCCTTTAACCGAAATCTGGGTAACAGCGGTTACTGTTCCGGTGATTTTTCCTCTATACGCCTTAATTTCAATTACTTTGTTTTTGCTGTCTACCTTAATTTTCAGGTAGTCTCCCGCTTTAATGGCAGTAGCTCGGACGGAGGTCATTTTTTCATCACTGTCACCGTCATTGCCCAACCAAACTTTGCAATTGCTGGCAATGTTCAGCGTAGTATAGTTTGCATAGTCACTGACACGGTAATCCTGTGCCTGTACTTTAATAGCGCTGATACTGCCGTCTGAATAAGCCTTTGCTTCAAAAGAAGACGGTAATTTCTTTATAGAGGAAGTAGCGCCCAGCGAAATTGTAAATGTGGCTTGTTTGCCAGTTGCTTTGACCGCCCCTGATGCAGATGATGATTTTACCAACTCAAATTTTCCGTTTTCTAAAGCATTAAGTTTATAATATGTGCCGTTGGTCAAGCCACTAAAGGTTGCTTTCACAGTTATATTATCATAAGAAGATAGAGTGAATACATAATTTTCCACAGCCGCTTTGGTCAATTCAACATATACACTGTTGTTTTTATCTCCGAGTTCCAGTGAAATGTTGTATTTGCCAAGTTTTCCGCTGCCGGCAACCATATATCTAGCCGGTAATGTTTCGCTGATATTAGAAGTCAGAAGATTATAAGCAGAAACATATTTTTGATTATTATACAAATCGCAAGCACGTTGATAAACACTGTCTTTTCCTGCACGATCAAGATAAGTTTGCAACAAACGCTCACAGTCTGCACGGTAACCCATAAATAAATTCCGATTGCGGAGCTGTTGATAAGTGTACTCGATTTTGCTTGTACTTCCCGACTCTTTATCCCATTTTGTATAAGCTTTTATCGACGAGATTGAAACCCAATCTGTAAAGCTTGCATTGGTTGCCGACATCTGAACTTTTACATATGCTATTGACTTACTCTTATCAATATAATCGGACAAGTCAATCTTATTCGGATTTAAAAGTTTAAGCTGAGTTACCTCCTGTAAATCGGATGCGGATGATCCGGCATAAACGGTCATCTTTGCCGCAGGAGCCAGGTCACTCAGAATACGACCGTTAATCTCAAAAACAAGACCGTTGGAGAGAGCTGTACCCTTGTTGTCAACTTTAAATGTCAGACTTCCTCCTTTAGCAAATTTATTGGTCGGACCGGCAACATAATTTTCTCCCAACGCAGTTCTTTGTACGTCTACTGCCTCTACAAGCACATTTCCGGCTTTCAGGCTGTCCGCACTCATAAAATTATAAGACATAATCTCTCTATCGTAATTTTCAACTGTCTTAAGTACATCGGTTTTATTTCCGGCAGATTTATAGTGAGAAGCATCTGAAGGTTTAAAATTATAAATTGTCACATGGTCTGCACCATACAAGTATGCCTGTGGAAGCAATGAATAATCTTGCATGGAACTGCGTTCTGCATTAACGTCACTGAATTTTCCAAGTGCTGCAATATAATCCAGAGCACGCTCATCATTCAGATCCGAAGCCCACTCCCCGCCGAACCGCAACGTCGGAATAGCATGCGTTTCCCAAGCAGAATAGTTGCAATCATTTATTGGGAAGGTCTTATCCGGGAACATATGAGTATATGCATTTTCTATTTGCTGACTGGTCGGTAAAGTTACCTTTCCGTTATTCACTACCACAGCATCGAATTGATATCCCTCTGCAACCGCTTCGCCTTCTTGGGCAATATAGGTGCGAAGATTTTTATACATCCACTGTTTCTCTGCTGTCGACAAACCATCCTCTGGATTCAAGGTTACACCGTCTGCTTTTGCCGCTGCAATCACCGAAGCGTTAAAATCACCCGCCGCCTCAGGAGATGCATTAAAAGCATAATAAGGCCAATAAACCGGTTCGTTTTCCATATAAATTCCAATTTCGGGCTGTTTACCTCCCTGTACTCGATATTCGGCAACTTTCCGCTGAATATAAGAAGTAACATCCTTTAAGCGATAATTACGTGCCTGGTTATAAGTCTTATTATTCATGGTAAGCCAAGGCACATTCGACCATGTATTCGGAGTAGATAATTTCCAAAATCCACGACCGTCAATATTCAATGGATCAAATACGATCTGATGATAAAGGATATCATTGAAAAATCCGCCGAGTCCATCCGGACCGTCCGGTGTTCCTGCCCACCATGAATTCATACCAAGATGGAAGGCTGTTCCGGTCTCAGCTGAAAGTTGCATTAAATAGTCTATTTTGTTACGCAAAGCCGTGATTCCTTGAGATACATAACTTAACTCTAATGCAAAAGAAACCTCATACATATCAGAGCTTCCAAACTGCTGAACCAAACGGTTAATTGTTACTTTATCAGATGACAGGTTATAAGTAAGGTTAGGTGAGAGCATAGCGACGGACATTTTGCGGCCGACTCCCTCAGCTTTAAGAGCCGCATCCATATTAGAATATCCCCAGACTCTTGCAAAACGCACAGTCGAAGAATGATAGTTCGTAAAAGTCACATTAGCCTTTCCGTTTGAGCCAATTAAACTTCCGTCAACCGGAATGAAGTAGTGATTCGTTCCATCTGAGGAAGGATCATAAGTACGAAAATAAACTTCTTTGCCGTTTACCGTCACTGTATAGGCAAACACTTCATCTGTACGCTGATGAATTTCTTCTACCTCCAGCGTCAGATCTTTGTTCGCACTCAATCCGGAAATAGCAAAAGAAATGCTGCTGTTTTTTCCGGTCATAGTACGGCAAGTATATTTTTCGGCATTCGTCCATAATGTTGAGGATACGGTAACAACCGATGACTTACCGGTGGTTTTTACAGCAGCTTCTGCCAAATTAGCCATTCTGGCGCTTGCTTTAATATCCTCAGTTATAGTACCGTTCCCCCCCGGTTTACTGGATGAACCGTTTCCATTTCCGCCATTCGTGGAACTGCTGCTGTTTTGATCAGAACTCAGGTCATCTGAGCTAATGTCTGATGACACATCCCCGCTTTCACTTGAAGTGTCTGAGTCCCCTGACGAGCCAGAGGAATCGGTAGTGCTGTTGTTTTGCAACACGGATTTGTTTGGCTTTATGCTGGCAAATATTGCAAAAGCCCCTATAATCAAGGCAATTACAATTACGACAGCAATAACACTGGAGAGGACAATTCTCTTATTCATTTTATAATCATTCCTTTCTTAGTCTTTTGCATGTTTCATCTTTATGAATACGGCTCACTATTTCGGATCAAACATACAAAAGCATCGCTTGAGAAAACAATCCGCTTTTCCATGAAAAATCTATATCGATAAAGTCCAAAAATATTTTAGGACTTTATAATATACACTCCAAAACATCAAGCAGATCATGGCTTTTTCGATATAACAGTCCATCCAAACCTGCTGCGTGGATATTTCCGCCTTCCATTCCGATCACAGGATAGCCTGCAAGAGCAACTGACATCACACCGGCAGAAGAATCTTCTATGCCCAATACACCGGTACTTTCTTTGGAGATTCCCAATCCAACCTGTGCCGTTTCTGCGTATAGCCATGGATGAGGCTTGGCACACAGTTCCCCCAAAGTACCGCTTTGTTTGCCCGGTACAAATGTTTGACCTGCGGTGATAATGGCGTCATAAAATTCCAATGGATCTCCTAATTGAAGCGTTCGGAATGCAGCCACAATTTCGGGCATTGCTTTGGAATACAGCCCACTTGTCACCAATCCGATTTTGATTCCTTCCTGTTTCAAGGTAAGTAAAAATTCTTTCAGGTGGTTCACCGGACGAAATGCATGTTGATTTCCTCTGCCTTTTAAAATTTCATCCATCTCATAGGCAGTGATTTCATGATAAAATCGCCTCGCCTGCTCAATCTTTTGTCCCGGAGCATATTTATCAATACAATATTGCAAATGCTCCGATACCGAGAATCCGGATACAAACGGAATATCCTCCTCGGATAATTGAAATCCGGAATTTCCAATCAACTGTTGCATCGTTCGCTGTATGATCCAAACCCAAAACTCTTCGCTTTGAACACTTGTTCCATCCAAATCCATCAAGATTGCTTCTGCTTTCGGCTGAAACACCGGTTTCCTAAGCTGGTATAAAACAGAACCTCCAATAGCAGAATATATTTTTACAAAAACAGATGCACCGATAAAGATAAACTCCGATTTTCGGTCCACAGGAGTTAAGATTTTGGTAACTCCGTTTTTGCCTGATACAAAATCTCCATCTGCAGTCTGTTCCAATTCAAGAAACTCTGAAAAGTCAAAGTTCATGCATTATTCCTCCGATTCGCCCAATTCCAACATAACTGTTACGATTTCTTTGGGACGCGCTTCAAAGATAATGCTGTTATTGGACAAAGGTAATTTTTCTATTGCCAATTCCTCCAAGGTAGCTTTGACCGCAGACGCTACATGGAATCCAAAGGATACCGTGACCTTTTCTGCTTTCTTGGACTCTTGATATCCCCGTAAAATAATCGCATTGCTGTTTTCGGCTTTTTTCAGACAAGTCACCACAAACCTACTGCCTTTGGACAAGCTGACAAAGCTCTTTTCCTGTGAGAAACGTCCCGTATGAGTGGTTGTCTGAACAGTATGCAGCGGTGTGGTCCAATCCATTGCGCGATTCATCAGTTCCGATTCGGTAACAGATGCTTGGGAGAGATCAAAGGCATATCGGAAAGTATGTTTTCCTTGACACTCAGCCAGTTCTTGATAACGGAAAGTTTCGGTCGGGTTTCCGGCAGTAGAAAAACACCGTAACAAAGTCATAGCAATTGCACGTTCTTTATTATCTGTGATTTCGTACTCAGAAAGGCCACAATGATATACAGAGCATCTGACATCATCATCCGTGATAGATACCAGTGACTTTGTCGGCCATGTTCGAGCCGCTTCTTCATACCATCCGGTTGAATCCGGAACAGCAATTTCCCGCTTCACAAGATCAAACGGGGAATCTGCCAATCCAACGGTAGCCTGAGTCATTTCTGTCGGGAACAACACACGCAAGCGATGGTCACGTACCGTATTGTTCACCACTGTTTTAAATTCAAGCTGTGAAGAATCCTTTTTCAAGGTCACATCAGTGCAAATAGTAATTGCTTTTCTCTTGTCACTACGCCGGAGCATACCTTGATCAACCCACTCGCTTCCGTGAGGCACATGAATATGAAGATCAGTGCAAATCTGCTCCGGAAGCTCCCAGGTATAAGTGATCCGATAGGTTGCAGACAGCTCTCCGTTTGTAATCAACGCGATTTCCGGACGTTGCGTTAATGAGGTCGTCAGTCCCGATTCATAAGCCGGATCAAAACGAAGCGGTCCTCCTTTATCCGAACAATCCTCGAAATAATGCAGCTTATCAAAAACACGTCCGGATATTTTGTCAGTTACCCGCAAAGTCCCATTATCTGCGATTTCAACATACAGTTTGCTGTTCTCCATCGTCATGACACCATCGGCAATGGGATTTACTACTGCCTGTTTTAACTTGTGAGGAGTAACGGTCAGTAACTTATATCCGTTAGAAGGAATATTTTTGGCTTCTATTGCGATATGACAGCGGGTGGTTTCGTATCCGATAACATTTCCGAATTTCAGGTAGCCGAATACAGTATCGTCATCCAGTGAAAGGATTTGACAAGGTACGGTATTTCCTTCATTGTCGGTAACCTGAAGATAAAAATCACGTCGATTGCTTCCGCTCCACCTCATATTCCAATCTTTTGGAATATCTACCAGACAATGCACAATTTCATCCCGTTGTTTAAAGCGTGAGTTCGCGATGACAAGCCCGATTTGATTTTTCTGTAAAGCGGAGCAATCAATGGAGCCCACTAACTTCATTAATCCGTTCTTTACAACGGTTTCTCCGATATCACAGACCTGAGCAAACCGTTCATTCATCGTTTCTGTGACACGATCTACATGGCATCCTCCGATGCCGTCATGCTGTTGATTTTTCAGTAATTCTTTCCAAGCCTTCCGAAGAGAGATTGATGGATATTCATTGCCTTGCGCCATGCCCCAAACCGCTGCAGGTTCTGCCCAGCCTGAAAGCAAAGATTCACATTTGGAATTGATAACCTTCACCGGCATTCTGGCAGAAAACACCCCGTTATATAAAGGTCCAAAGGCATCTCCGACCCGCTCCACTTCCATCATTTCTCCGTCAAGAACCGGCAGTGTTTTGTCAATATTTCGTGCTGCCAGCTTTGCTTTAACTGTTGCAATATAATCTTCCAGACTACTTATCTGAATATGACCGCAATGAATTCGTTCATTTAACCGTTGAACCAGTTCTGTAACAATCGGATCAGGATTCTCTTGGTCAAAGCCCTGTAAAAACAGCAGATCTTCTAAAGAAGATTTATCTTTGACCGTATCAATGAGCTTGTATAATCCTGCTTCTGCGGCATCCAGATCCCGAGCACAGAATTGGTTATACACCTGATGATTTACCATGTCGAAATAATCATCGCTGATATGAGACAAATAAGCGTCTCCTAAATTATTCCTACCGATGCTGTGATTATCTCCACTGACGCTGTTTCCGCCAAGAATATAAGGCAGATATACAAAACGCCAAAAATTAAGTCTGTGATAAGCTCCAAATGTAATTCCAAGCACTTCTGTACCATCGGGTGCCTGCCATTTAAACTCAAGCGTATCGAGCTTAGACTGGTCAATTCCGCGATAAAAGATGATGGTATCCATTCCAAATTGGCTATAAATCTGGGGTAATTGGGAAACCTGACCCCAACTGAAAATATTATATCCCGCCTTCATTACTTTACCAAGTTGTTCAGATAAATGATGTCCCATTAAAAGATTTCGGACCAATGCCTCTCCACTTACTAAAAACTCTGCCGGCAGTGTATACCATGGACCTGTCAGAATCCTACCGTCCGCAACCAATTTTTTTAACTCTTCGGTCCGTTCCGGTCTAATATCCAGGTAATCATCCAACATGGAAACCTGACTGTCTGTATGAAAGTAGGCAAATTCCGGATCCTTATTCATAATGTTAATTAGATCATCAACTGCCTCAGCCAGACGAAACTGGGTTTCGGAAAAAGACCAGCGATATTCCCGGTCCCAATGGGTATTGATGATTAAATGCATATTGTGCAAAACAGATTCCTCCTCGTGTCCGTTTGTATAATTGTTACTGGGATGAAATGGAAATTGCTCTTTCCATCCGACCATGAGTTTGATACGGACAATAGCGTACAATAACTCTTTGACTCGGTTCCAGCCCTAAACCTTCTTTTCCGCAGCAAAGTGAGTCGCCTGCAGAGGCTCCG